>Ga0233434_1001097_pt1 | contig 27824 bp, 28 predicted proteins | sample SI_122_August201_4_FD_182738 | JGI IMG/M metagenome (GOLD analysis project Ga0233434, IMG submission 182738) | Seawater microbial communities from Saanich Inlet, British Columbia, Canada - SI_122_August2016_120_MG | ecosystem: Environmental > Aquatic > Marine > Inlet | place: Canada: British...
AATTCCTAATTGTGCTGCTCTCCAACCTAAATCTAAATCATCATGATAAAGAAATAGAAATGGATCAAGTAATCCAATTTTATCTAAAACTTTAGATGATGTAAAGAGACATGTACCTGATGCATAGCCAATTTTTTCTATTTCATTAAATTGATTATGATCCTTAATTCCTTTATCTCTAGCAAATCCAAATCCAAATGGATGAATCATGTTTCCAGTACTTTGTAATATTTTTTCTTCATAAAGTGATAGAATTTTTGGTTGATACAATGCATCACCAAATTTTGAATATGCAATTAGAAATTCATCTAGCCAATTTGGTTCTACGATTGTATCTGGATTTAAAATTACTATAAATTCTCCTTTAGCTTTTCTTATCCCAATATTATTTCCTTCACAATATCCAAAATTTTCTGAATTTTCAATTAATTGAATTTTATCAAAGATTTCTTTACATTTTTTATGACTGCCATCTGTTGATGTATTATCTACAAGTATTACTTCAAAATTTTTATATTTTGTTTGAAAAACTGAATTTACACAATTAAAAATTAAATCTCCAGCATTATAATTTAGAATAATTATACTTATCAAAGGTTTTTTATTTTCCATATCTTTTAAAATCAATTAGTTTTTCATATTAAAAAATTCACCATAATTACTAAAATGATACTTTTGTACCCTCGCCTAGAAGAAAAACTTGCTCATTTTTAATATTATTTTGTATAATGGTGGAATTTGATGAAATAATACTATTTCGTAAATTTACATTTTTTCTAATTTCACAATTATTCATTATAATTGAATCCTTGATAGTTCCTCCTGAAATTATACATTTATTTCCAATACTTGTATTTGGCCCAATTATTACATCACCTGAAATTATACATTTATTTCCAATTATTACTGGACCTTGAATTTTTACTTGATTACTAATACATGTTTCATTACCTATTGAAACATTACCTTCAATTGAAACTGTTGAATCTATTTCTCCTTTAAACTTCGGAGTCATATTTTCTAAAATAGCTTTATTTGCATTAATGATATCTTCTGGGGTACCTGTATCTTTCCAATAATCAGTAATCATTTTGTAACTAATAGAATATTTTTCATTCAATAACATATCTAACGCATCAGTAATTTCTAATTCATTTCTCCATGATGGTTTCAATTTTTTAATAACATCAAAAATAATTGGAGTTAAAAAATAGATTCCTGTTACTGCTAAATTTGTTGGAGGATTTTTTGGTTTTTCAATAATTTTTTTAATTTGTCCATTTTGTATGTCGGCAATCCCAAATCTACTTGGATTGTCAACTTCACATAAAAGAATTGTCGCTGCATCATCTGATTTTTCAAATTCTTTTCCAATTTGACTAATTGATTTTTGAATAATATTATCTCCTAAAAAAACTAAAAATCTTTCATTATTAATAAAATCTTCACATAAACTAATTGCATGTGATATGCCTCTAGGAAAATCTTGCTGTATGTATGTGATATTTACTCCTAATTTTTCTCCCTTTCCATAGTAGTCTTTTACTTTTTGTGAACCTATACCTCCTACAATAATTGCAATTTCTTTAACTCCGGCCTCTTTCATAGATTCTATACAATATTCCGACATTGGTTTATTTGCAATTGGAAGTAATTGTTTAGGTCCAGTATGTGTCAATGGCCTTAATCTTGTTCCATGACCTCCATGAAGAAGAATTCCTTTCATATTAAGATGATTATCTGTCAATATTAATAATTTAAGATCAAATTTTCCATGGAGTTTGGTTTAAAGAATTTTTCATTATGGTTTTCCACCATTCTCTATTAGAAAGATACCAATCAACTGTTTTTTTAATTCCTTCTTCAAAATTAACTTTAGTTTGCCAATTCAATTCTTTTTTTGTTTTTTGTGAGTCCATACTATATCTAAAATCATGGCCTGGACGATCTTCTACAAATTTAATTAGATCTTCCGATTTATTCATTAATGAAAGAATTTTTTTTACTATTGTAATATTATCCATTTCATTACTTGCAGAAATATTGTATGATTCTCCTAATTTTCCATTTGTCAAAATATTAAAAATTGCATTACAATGATCTTCTACAAAAATCCAATCTCGTATGTTTGTACCATTTCCATAAATTGGAATTTTCTTATTTTGATCTGCTAAAAGAATAGTTTTTGGGATTAATTTTTCTGGAAATTGTCTTGGACCATAATTATTTGTACATCTTGTAATGACACAATTACAATCATATGTTGTTACATAGGATTTAACTAACATCTCTGCTGAAGCTTTTGATGCAGCATATGGGCTAGAAGGATTAAATGGAAATTTTTCGTTCGCACTATCTAGTTTGAGACTGCCAAAAACTTCATCTGTAGAAATATGTATCATTCTTTTTTTATGCTTTCTTATTGATTCAAGAATTGTGTACACTCCTATTATGTTAGAATCTATGAAAGGTTTTGGATCAGAAATACTTCTATCCACATGAGATTCAGCTGCAAAATTAACAACAATATCTGATTTTGAAATTAATTTTTCTACAAGTTTTTTATCTGTTATATTGCCTTTAACATACGAATAGTTTTGATTTTTAAATCTTGGTAAATTTTTTGGGTTTGAACCATGCAAACATGCATCTATATTTACAATTTCAAAGTCTGGATACTTTTCAAGAATATGTATGATGAAATTACTTCCAATAAACCCTAATCCTCCAGTCACTAAAATTTTCATATCATTCATTCATTCTTGAATCATTTGGCTTTTACTATTGGATGTCATATTGTATCTTTAGAACACTTGATATAATGATTTTAATAATTATACTCTTTTTGATAATTGAAATGAAAAACAATATCATTAGATCCATAAAACTAGAAAAACATGATACAAAGGATATTCTAGATGGGCATATCAATGGCTCATTAACTGTAATTTGGAGAGATTGGGATAAAATAATAAATGTAGAGCCAAAGATGGTTTACGTTTCATCAGTAAATCCAGGAGAGACTAAGGGACCACATCTCCACACTAAGAGAGATAGCTATTTTGTGTGTATTAGAGGTAAAGTTATTTTTATTACAAAAGATTCTGATGGAAAATATTGTGAAATAGAATCTAGTGAGGAAAACCCAGTTTTAGTACAAATTCCAAAAAATCTACCTTCTGCACATATTAACATAACCGATAAAACTGCCACAATTCTTACCCTCACAAATTTAGCATGGAGACCTAATGATAATGAAATGCAAAATGTTATCTTTAATGATTATGATTGGAATAAATGGAAGTCTACTGATTAAATATTTTCAATAATTTTATCTTATTTTCTTAAAAATTATTGAAAACCATTAGTAGTTTGATAATGTCTTTACAATATATTTTGATGCAGTACCTTGATTTGATAAATAGTTGTCAACAAATTGTTTTCCATTATTAATTAAATTAGTTCGAACACCATCATCAAATAATAATTTATTTAAATCATTTTCTAAATTATTTAAATCTGAAACACACAGAGTAGCTTTATTTTTTATTAATTCTTCTTCTTCAAAATTTTGTTTTTCTGTAAGAATTACCATTGTAGGTTTATCCAAAATTAACGCATCTAATAAAACTGTAGAATAATTTAAAGATATCATGGAATCACATGATTGTAATAATGGTAAAATATCCTCATGTTGATAAATAGGAATAGTAGGATCTATTTTTTTTATTAAAGGTTTTATGTGAAAATATTCAGCCGGATGTAATTTAATTATGGGTTTTTTATTAGGTGTAGATTTTAAAATTAATAAAATTTTTTTTAAAGATGTTTCTAAATTTCTAGATGCACGAGAATCAGTTCCATTAAAATTTATGTGAAAAAAGGAATTTGAAGCAATTAACACATAACCATCATTTTTTACTTTATTTTTTTGGTTGAAGAATCTATCATGTCTAGGACTCCCTGTAATCCTGACCTCTTCTTTTTTTATATCGTGTTGTAAAATATGGTTTTCCATTGATTTTCCCCATACTAGCATTTTGGTATTATTGGAAGGTAATACTGGCATGATGGGAAGATATTTTGTCATTGAAGAATTTAATGTCATTACTCCATGTTGTAAACAAAAAATAGGAATTTTTTTATTATTAGCTATATGTGAAACTAGTTTTTCTTCCATTCCCAAATGTGCCCAATCTAAAATAGAATGTACATTAATTTTATCAAATAATTCATTAAGAAGAATTAATCGTTTTACAGATTCCATTGATCTTTCTGTAACAATTTCAATGAAATCTTTTTTTATTATATCCCAAAATGATTCTTCATTTATCATAAATATTGTTTTAAAATATTCTTCTTCTTTCCATAAATGATCCAACTTATTTTTTAATATATTGCTCTCTGAAAATATTTTAGCTTCTGAATCTCTGTTTTTAAAATAATCTGTTGTTAATATTTTAGATTTTGATTTCTTAATTATTTTATAACTTTTTAAATTCCAAATAGGTGGCTTTCTTTGATTTAAAATAATAATATTTTTTGGAGAAGTTTGAAATGATTTAAAAAGATCTTCATAAATAATTGTATCAAAATCTAATAATAAAATTGATTTATTTTTTGTTAATAATTCTATATTTGGTTTGATTTTAAATATATAATTTACAACATTGTCTAAAGTCTTTTTTAATACGAAATATTTTTTTCTAGAAATTTTTATTTTTATTGTTTTAAATCCTATATTTATTGGCATTTCTATTGTGTCATAAAATAAACCTGATGAATTTTCTTTTTTATATTTCCCAACATTTTTTATTTCCATATTTTTACAAATTTGATCAACGTAATTCTTTAATGAATATGAAATAATCTTTTCCGGTTTTTCTTGTTTTATTATTTTTTTTATTGCTATTATGCGCTTCAGATTTATAAAAAAATATTGTGTTATTTCTAATTCTAGAAGTGAACCTAAATTTAGTCCATCCCATTTTAAATACTTTGAAATATTTTTATTTTTGTACCACGTAGTAGTTAATTCTAATGATAAATTATCAATTTTTAATTTATCAACTTCATCAAAATATTCTTCTACAAATTTATGGTTAATATTTAATTGATTTAAAAGTAAATGTGCTTCGTAATTAAAACTAATAATAATGGAGTCCTTATCAAAAACTTCTTTTTTTATTTGATTTAGATCTGTTTTATCTTCTAATAAAATAACAGTATTCATGATTTTTCAATATTTTTATTTCTCATTTGTATGTTAAATTCATACTTATATGTAAAAATACCAATTTCTGTAATTTTATTATTAAAATTGAAATTAACATGTGAATACTCAATACTGTTATTCATAATTTTTTCTTTTATTTATAATACCCAAAAATAATCTCTGCCAAATTATTGTATTCTATTGCCTTTTGTAAAGAAATCATTCCTACTTTTTTCTCAAATTTATCATTTAACATAATTGCAATTTCTTCAGTAATGCCTGCTTTCACTTTTGGAAATATTTCTTTTAATCGTATTTCAGACCATTCTGTTGACCCTTTTGGCAATCTATATAATTTTTCTAAAGGACTTAGTCTATACTTGCTCTTTTTTGTCACTACTTCTATTCCCCATCTTCCGCCCCCATTCCAATTAGCGTGATATGAAAATGGAATATTTTTCTTAGATATCCCACTTCCAACAAAAATCGATCCTGATGGATGCCAGTCAAATTTACCTTTTTGATACGATGAAATTTCTTTTGGCATGCCAATTAATTCAAATGCCATTGAAATTACATGTAATGAATTACTGATCCCCCATCTTTGATAAATTATATCATCATATTTTTCAAATTCTATCGTATGTACCCATTCTGTAAAGTCAAATTTACAAGAAGTAATTCCTCCTTCTTTTTCTACTAATTGTTTTAATTTGTGAAAGCTAGGATAAAATATTCTATTGTATGCTATTCTTACTTTTTGTTTTTTTATTAAAGATTGAAGGGATTTCAAATCTTTTTTAAAAACTGAACCTGGTTTTTCTATTAAAATTCTAGTTTGTCTATTTTTTATTGCAATTTTTGCTGCTTTTATTAGCATTGGTATGGGTGTTGCTATAATTACTAGATCTTTTTTTCTAATGTTAGGTAATTCACTTTCATAACCTCCACTAATTATTTCAAAATTAGAAAATGGTTTAAATTTTTGTAAACTTTTTTGACTATTTCCTAATATTGTTACATTTTTTATTTTAAGTTTTGATAAAGCAATGGCATATTCATATGCAATACGTCCTGCGCCAATAATAAGGACTGATTTTTCCCCACAATCCATTTTATTGATTTTGGTAAGAATATTGTATGGATTTTCATTATTTCTTATGTTATTGGACATTTCTTAACCTACATGTGAGTATTTTTAAAAATACAATTATTAAAAATTCTAAATACCTCTTTATCATTAGACTTTGTTTCATGAATTATTGGAAATACGAAAAAATTATTGATGACAATATCTTTTGATAATGATAAAGAATTTTTAATTATTTCTGAACTGGAAAAAATATTTTCTTTAATAAAATTATCCAAATTCATTATATCTACATCTTATTTTAAATGAAGTAATATGTAAATCTATGAAATCAATGCACAGAATTATGTTCACAAAGATGACTGTTAATTTTCCTTATATCTGGTCTTTTAGAAAGAAATTCCAAAATTTCATCCATTAAGAAAATTTTTCCATTTTGATATAAATTTTCATAAACTTTTTCTATAAATTCAAAATCTTCAGGATAATCCAAAGTCCATCTTTTTGTCATAAACAAATTCTTTTCTTCAGACATCAATACATTTCCAATTCTAAAAATATTGGGATTTTTCCAAATGTGCGTTGTTGTGTGTTCACGTTCAATTGGATCAACTGAATGTTTCCATGCAGTTTCCAAAGTAGATAAATGCATAATTTCCATATCTAAACCATCTGGATATGATGGAGGATGTCCATTACTTACATAATCATATTTTTCTGAATTCTCTAAAAAATATCCAATTACTTTATCAACAATTTGTGGATCTATAAAGGGACAATCAGGTGTGATTTTACACACATACTCTGCATCAAATTTTTTCCCAACTTGATAATGTCTATCTAAACAATCTAATTCACTTCCACGAAATACGGAATATTCAAATTTTTTTGCCCAGTCAAATATTACATTATCTTCATTTAGATTTGTTGTGGCTACTACAATCTCATCTATTAATTTTGATTTTGATAGTCGTTCTAACATTAATTCAATTACGGGTTTATTACAAATTGATTTCATTACTTTACCCGGCAATCTAGTAGAACCCATTCTAGCTTGAACTACTGCAACAACACGACCTTTTTTATTCACAAGTAATAAACAATAAGCGGATATATAATACTAAATAGATTTTTTTGGTTAATGAATAATATAGAAATTAATTTATCAAGTTATAACAACGTGGAAAAAATTTCACATTTTAAAAATAAATCTGAATTAAACAAATACAGGAATGAAAAAATTAGAGAAACAATTAGACACATCAAATTTATTAAAAATAATAATTACTTAATGTCATTTATTTTAATTACTTTTTTTGTTTTAGATGATTTTCTTGCTGCTTCCATAATCCTAGCTTGTTTTAAAAGATCATCTTCAAAATTAAAAGAGGCTTTAATAGTATGTAGTAAAGTTTTTGAAAAATTATCAATCATTAAATTAAAATGATTAACAGGTTTTATTGAAAGGATTTTTGGGTTTTCCCTATTAAGAATTATTTCAGCATTCATATCAGATGGAATATTATATGCTCTTTTTAGTGATAAATTTCCATTTGTACCCCATAATCCATACGTAGAATTGTATGATACATCATATCCTACAGCCATGTATGCGGATTTCAAATCAGCATATTTTAAAAATAAATTAGCCTTAGTATCTACTTTGGATTTTTCATCTACGGTTAAATTACAAAATACACTCTCAGGTTCTTCATTAAATAAAATTCTGCTTGCACATATAGGATAACAACCTGCATCATTAAGAATACCGCCTCCTAAACTTTTATCAAATCTAATATCCGTTCTTGGGATAGGAGGAAATCCATAAAATCCTGTAAAATTAAAGAGTTTTCCCAGATAATTATTTTTAATCAATTCCTTAACTTTTGAATGCTGGGGATGAAATCTAAACATCAATGCTTCCATTAATCTAACATTATGTTTTTTAGCTGATAGTACCATTTTTTTAGCAGAAGAAAAAGTTATTGTGGAAGATTTTTCACACAAAATATGTTTTCCATTTTTTGCTGCCTTGATTGCCCATTTTTCATGAAGACCTACCGGAACAGAAATGTATACTACATCAACATCATCATTTTCTAAAACATCTTCATAAGTTCCAAAATTTTTACATTTGAATTTCTTTGCAAAATCTTTAGATTTTTTATTATTTCTACTACCAATTACTTCCAAATTAGCATATTTTGAATTCTGAATTGAGGGAATTACCGAAGATTCGGCAATTCTAGAACATCCAATAATTCCAAAACGTAATTTTTTCAATCTTAAACTTCCTTTGTCAGTTCTTTGATAGATTCCTCGATAATAGAAATACCTTCTAGAAGTGCATCGTCAGGAATGTTTAATGGTGGTCCTATCTTTATAGTTCCAGTTCCAGTTCTAACCATTAAGAGGCCTTTTTGCATGCATTTTTCAATTATTTTATCACCCATATTGGAATCCAATTGATTGGTAGTTGAATTTCCTACATGGATTGCGGCAACTAATCCTTTTCCAGAAATGGTTTTGATAGTTTTAGGGTATTTTTGATAAATTTTTTCCAATTCTTTAAACATTATTTTTCCTTTTCTTTCAGACTCATTTACTAGATCTTCTTCTTCTATAACATCAAGACTAGCTAGAGTTGCTGCACAACATAATGGGTTTCCACCATGAGTACTATTTAGTGAAGGATCACCATCTAAAAGTTCTCTACGACTTAAGACCGCAGATAAAGGAAGGCTTGAGGAAATACCTTTTCCGCAACATACAATGTCAGGTTTAAGTTCATAATGTTCAAATGCAAATAATTTTCCTGTTCTCCCAAATCCAGATTGAATTTCATCACAAATTATAAGGACATTATTTTCATTGCACCACTTTTTTAATTCAGAGATATATGAAAGTGGATAAAACATTGCACCCCAACCTTGATAAGATTCTATCATAAATCCTGCTACTGTAGAAAAATCCAATGTTTTCTTTAATTCATTCATACTTTTTCTAAAACATGTTTCATTACATTCATGTTGACTACTCTCCTTCCATGGACATGTATCATTGAAAGGGAAAGGAATATGGTATATGTTAGGATCTTCAAATCCAATCCAATGTTTTTCTTTTTGTTTTCCACCCATCATTAATGCACCAAGTGTTTTGCCATGCATTGAACCATCAAATGAAATAATTACAATTTTTTTATCATTAATTTTTTTTCCATTAATTCTAGTAATTTTTAGAGCACATTCGGTAGCTTCAGCACCAGTAGTTAGTAAAAATACAGTGTCAAGAAAAGAAGGACTCAATTTTACAATTTTTTCAACTAATTTACTTCTGATTTCAGATGGGAAATAGTAATTATGCAATAATGGTTTATTCAATGATGTTTGTAATGCGTTTACAACTTTAGGATGTCCGTGTCCAACATTTGTTACAAAAATACCCGATGAGAAATCAATCCAACAATTTCCAGATGAATCAAAAATTTGATAACCATAAGCACGATTCCACAAAACGGGAAGTTCTTGTAACATAGAATTAGGCTCAAATTTCTTTAATTTGTTAAAAATTTTACAGGTTTCTATTGGAGGGATATCCGTTACAATTTTTCTATGTTTTGTTTGTATAATATCTACTTTTTGAGGTTCAATAGAAAAATCGTTTGAATTCAATCATTTGTTTATAGAAAAAATTGTTAATAAACTAATCATCTTTGTCGATTAAAAAAGAATTACTAAATATTGATTCACTACCAAGCAGTCCAACCACCATCAATTACAAAAACTGAACCTGTGACATATGATGATTTTGATGAACAAAGATACTCTATTATTCCATTTAGTTCATCAGTTTTCATCATTCTTTTCATTGGAGTTAATGCAGAATATTTTTTAATAAACTCATCATCTTGATCAAATTCTGCTCCACCAGGAGCAATACAATTAACTCTAATTTTTGGAGCAAAATGAGTTGCCAAAAATTTTGTCATATTAATCACACCAGCTTTAGAAACACTATACCCAATGTGTTTGTGTGCTCCATTATACAAATCAGGTCTAGCAGAAACAATTCCTGTTGTTGCAGAAAAATTCACTATTGATCCATTTTCATTATTACGTGCAAATTCTCTACAAACTGAAAATAATGCAGTTAAATTAATCTCCATAAATTTTGAGAAAGAATCTAAAGAAATATCAAACAATGTAGACCTTTTTCCATCTTTATCAACATGATCATTAAATGCAAAACAATTAACAAGACAATCTGCATGATGTTCAGAAAACCATTTTTTAACAAAATATTCATCAGTTAGATCATGTCCAAGTTGTAAATCTAGTTTAATGATATCATAGTTTTGTTCTAAAGATTGTGAAATTTTGCTTCCTAAAAGACCCTCAGAACCAGTAATGATAATTCTCATTTTATTATTTGACATAGGTTAATTTTATTTCAAGTATTTATCAACATATTGATTTACAAATTGATAGTATTTTTTACTGACAATTACAGGATCTGATGTATTTGAAATACTCCGTGCGCCTTGTATAATCAGATCTCCATCGTATTGAATTTGTGCCAAATTTTGAAAAAAAAGTTCAAAATCAACATCACCAGTTCCAAGGGGGACAGTTTTACCTTGAAATATTCGATCTTTGACATGAATATTTTTTATCTTTGATTTCAAAATAGAGATTTCTTCATCTACAGAATAACCAAGTGAAGTACTATTCCCAATATCGTAATTTACACAAATTTGAAAATCTTTGAATTGCTCTAAAAGTATTTTAAATTCTAAAGGTGGCAAATCCGTTTCAAGATTAATAATAATATTTGAATCAATTTGAGGTAGGAATTGAGTTAAATTCTGAATGAATTGATTTCTATGTTCAATATTTTTTATGGAAGAAGAATCAACAAGTGGAATTTCTAGTATTTTAATTCCAATTTTAGAACATCGCAAAATTAAATTTTTTAAAACAGAAAAATTTGCTTTTAATTGTGAATCACTTACATCAAACAATTTTTCTTTCATGAAATAATCAGCACAAATAGAATTAATTTCAATATCATATTCAGAAGACAATGACTTTATTTTCTCAATTTGAGAATCGTTCAAAATTGGATTTTCAAGATCGTCAAAAATCCATTCTAATACTTGAAATCCACAATTGTGGGCTTTTTCAAATTCGGTTTCCCAAGTATTATGAGGAAATGATTGAATTTGATTATTAACAGGTTCAGAAAGACGACCTTGCATAATTCCAATTTTAGGTATTATAGTAGACATGATATCTACAAATTATAATTTAATAATAACTTTTCAAACATACAACTTCAAATATACATTATGAAAAAGAAAATTATGAATTCTATTTCTGACAAATGTAAAAAAATCAAAATTGTGTTAACTGATGTAGATGGTGTTTTAACAGATGGCGGGATGTATTATACTAAAGATGGAGATATCATGAAAAAATTTCATGCTCGTGATGGGATGGGTGTAACTCTACTAAGAAAAAAATCTATTCCCACCATAATTATAACAAAAGAAAAAACTTCTATGGTGAAAAAATGGTCATCAAAGATGAAAGTTGCAAAATTGTATGATGGAATAATTGAAAAAGAATCTATGATTAAAATAATCAGTGAAAAATTTCAGGTGAATACATCGGAAATGGCATACATTGGTGATGACATAAATGATCTTAATCTATTAGAAAAAGTAGGATTTTCTGTATCACCAAAAGATGGAATGGAATTTATTAGGAAAAAATGTGATTATATTTCTAAAACTAAAGGTGGAGAAGGTGTTTTTAGAGAAGTGGCTGAATTGATATTGAAAAATCAATAATTTACTGTAATGAAAATTAATTCTTTTTAGTGTTTTATCAAATGTCAATCATATGCATAGCCTTAAATGAAATTAAATAAAAACTGAATTATGGTGTTTGTAACTGCAGAAATAGGAATTAATCATAATGGGGATATGGAAATTACAAAACAACTGATTGATGCAGCAAAGACAACAGGTTGTGATGCAGTAAAATTTCAAAAAAGAACTGTTGAAAAAGTATATTCTAAAGAAGTTTTAGATTCACCAAGAGATAGTCCATGGGGAAATACAACTAGAGATCAAAAACTAGGGCTTGAATTTGAGAAAGAAGAATATGATATCGTAAATGAATATTGTAAAAATAGAGAGATTGAATGGTATGCATCTGCCTGGGATGTGGATAGTCAGCTTTTTTTAAGACAATATGATTTGAAACATAATAAAGTCGCATCCGCAATGTTGACACACCATAAATTATTGAATATTATTGCAGAAGAAAAAAGACACACTTTTGTTTCTACAGGAATGAGTACAATCGAACAAATTCGCGACGCTGTAGATATTTTTAAGAAACATGATTGTCCTTTTGAACTACAATATTCAGTAAGTACATATCCAATGAAAACTGAAGATGCAAATTTGAAGTGTATTCAAACATTAAAAGAAACTTTTGACTGTAATGTAGGGTATAGTGGACATGAATCAAGTGGATATTTAATTTCAGATATTGCAGTTGCACTTGGTGCTACATCAATTGAGAGACACATAACATTAGATCGTGCAATGTATGGTTCTGATCAATCTGCTTCATTAGAGATTCATGGATTATTTAGACTAGTTAGAGATGTAAGACAGATTGAATCTATTTTAGGCGATGGAGTCAAACGAGTCTTAGAAAGTGAAATCCCAATTATGAAAAAATTAAGAGTGTTTTAAAATCCATAAGAGTTTAACTCTAGTTTTTTTATTATAAATTGTGTATAAAAGAAAAAAAGTTTTTTGTATAATTGGAGCTAGAGGTGGATCTAAAGGATTACCAAATAAAAATAAACTGTTAGTAGATGGAAAACCAGTTATATCATATAGTATTGAATCCTCAAAAAAAATCAAATACATCGATGAAGTTTTTGTATCTACAGAAGATGCTAAATTAAAAGAAATTTCTAAGAAATATGGTGCTAAAATTATCAACAGACCCAAAACTTTAGCAACTGACAATGCAAATATACTGGATAGTTTCAAACATGTAATTAAAAATATAACCGATATTAAAAAAGAAAATGTAATAATTGTTTTATTTTGGACTGCTCCAATTATTCGAAAAATAAAAGATATTGAAAAATGTATTGAAATGTATGATGATAAGATTGATTGTATAGTTAGTGTATCTGAATCAAAAATTAGACCTTCATGGTTGTTTATAGAAAAAAATAAATATCTTGAATTTTGGCAAAAAACAATACCTGAACCTAATAGACAGCAACAAAAAGAAAGATATTTTTACATTAATGGTTCTGTGGTAGTTACAACTTCAAGATTTCTAATGAAACAAAAGAAAAATTTTGTAGGAGGAAAAATGAAAGGTTATGTTATGAATGATAAACATTCAATGGATATTGATACACCCTTTGATTTTAAAATTACAAAATTAGTTGTAGAACAAAAAAAAAATTTCTAAAAAAATTACAGAAAAGTCAATTGGATAAAATATACAATCCTAATGCACCACTATGATCTAATGAATTATCTAAAGGTAGAATGCCGCTTTTAATCCATTTTAGAAATTTTTCAATGTTTTTTTTATTTTTGGGCAAATTCGAATCTGAAAGGATATTGGGTATTCTTCTTTTAAGATCTTTAATTAATAATTCTCCATGACCCCATGAACGATCAAAAGTTTTCCACTTCAATTTCATATCTAATTTTTTTGCCCATTTTTCAAAATCTAAAGGAGTTAGATAATGGAGATCTGCAAGTGTAATTGGTGCATTAAATAAATAAAATAATGGTAGAAGTATGTACCCTCTAGGATTTGACCAATTTGGTGAAGTAATGATTATTTTCCCCTTAGGTTTAAGATGTTTTTTCATTAATCTTAATGTCGTTAGAGGATTATCCATATGTTCTAGTGTACCGATGGAAACAATTACATCATATTTTCCTTGTATATTTTTCACATCTTGATGAACAAATTGTAAATTTGACATTTGATATTTTTTTTTAGCTAGTTCAATACCTTTATTGGAAAAATCAATACCCATTACAGTTGCACCTTTTTTTGCAATTGAAGATGCAAAAAGTCCTGTTCCACAACCCACTTCTAGAACCGATTTTCCTTTCCAACTAATTTGTTTTAAAATTTCTTTTGTTTCAGTTGTAGGAGTTCCTTGAAGAATATATTTTGTATAATGTTTTCTCTCACCTTTTACATAAACTTCATCATAAAATTTTTCTAAATTTTTGTTCAACATTAAAATTTCTATTTATACCCTAAATAAGGTAATTGATTTAATTAAAAAATTTTTTGTAAATTTAAAGAATTGATAAAATTTTATGTTCTAATTTTTAAAAATTTTATGTAATGGGACATTTTTTTATTTTTTTATTTTTTATTTTTCCCAATTGTTTTGAAAAGATTTTAAAGATTTCAGAATGATGATTAAAACTATCATTTAGTGTTGGTAACAAACAATTATCTTTTTTAATAATGTCATTAACAATTTCTGTTGTTAAAGTACTCACATGTTCTAATTTAAATTGAAATTTTTTGAAGTCAGAATAAAGAATTTTTTCATTATATTCATCTATAACGATTTGATGTTTTCCATCATTAATTGTGACATATAATGAAGGAGTACCTGGGAAATGTGATAATGTTAGAACGGATTTTTTTTTATTAGAACCAATAATAGTTCCCCCAAATTCAATAAAATTTTTTCCTCTTTTATTTTTATAAGTTTCATCAAAAAGTAAATCTCCATTTAGTTTAATTTCTTTAGAATTTAATATCCAAGAAAAAAGATCTATGTAATGTATTGCACCTGTTGATAATCCAGTATCTCCAGAAATCATATTGAGAGATATTTTATTGGAATTTTTGTATATTTGTTTTATTTTTTGATATGATTTAAAATATCTGCATCTAGTATTCACCCATCCTTTAGCATTAAATTTTTTAATTATTTTTAATAGATGTTTATATTCCGCAGTTGATTGACAAACAAGTTTTTCAATTAAGAATCTAGAATATCCAATTTTAAGTAATTTTTCAATTAAGATTACTCTACTTTCAGACAATGTTGCAATTATTACTAAATCACTATTGCCATCTAATGTTTGAAAATCTTTATGCCAATTAAATTTAAAATATTTTTCATTATATTTTGTTTCTTCTAATCTAGATTTTGCTAATATTATTGATTTAGAATAATTTTCAACTATATCTACTACTACTTGTCCACTTAATTTTGTTAAAGCTTGAAGATGTCTACTTCCTATGTTTCCACATCCTACTAAAACAATTTTTTTCATATCTTATTTTCAAGAATTTTTTCTACAGAATCACAGATAATATGATAAATTGTTCTATGTGCTTCTTGAATTCTAGGAGTTGAGGTAGAATCAACAATTATTGAAATATCCACAATCTCTTTTATTTTACCCCCACCATTTCCCAATAATCCGATAGTTTTTGCTCCGAGATTTTTTGCTGTGATTAAACCATTTTCAACATTTTTAGAATTTCCACTTGTAGAAATTCCGACTGCTACATCTCCCTTTTTCATTAATCCTTCACATTGTCGACTAAAGACTACATCGTAAGAATAATCATTAGATAATGATGTAATTATTGAAGGATCTGTGCAAAGAGAAATTGCTGGATAACTTTTTCTTTCAATTAAAAATCTTCCAATCAATTCAGCAGCAATATGTTGAGCATCTGCTGCACTACCTCCATTTCCAAAAAGAACAATTTTATTTCCATTTCTTATGGTTTCAGATATTAAAAATATTGAATCCTGAATATCTTTTGATAACGATATTGAATTTTTAATTATTTCTGAACTAGAAAAAATACTGTCTTTAATAAAATCATCCAAATTCATAATATCTAATTTTATTCTAAACGAAGTAATATGTAAATCTATGAATATCTCTGTACAGAATTATTTTCACTAATCTAACTATTTTTTCTTATATTTTTGTATTTTGGAAAGAAATCTAAAATTTTATTCATTAAGAAATTCTCTTATTTTATTATAAATATATATAAAATTTATTAATTATTTTTTAGCTTCTCTGATAATTGAATACCAGCCATATATTATTGATAGTACAAACCAATCTATATTTCTTAAAAAAAACTTCATTCCAATATTTTTAAAACACCAATATGCAATATTTGAATTTGGAAAAATTAATCCTGTAAATGGAAGAATCTTTTTTTTATAACTATTTAGATATCCACTTCCTGAATGTAATCCACTTACAAATCTATGAAGAAGAATTTCATTTACAACATACAAATCCCCTTCTTTCAATATACTTAAAATAAGAATACCATCCCATGCATGCCCCATAGAAACCATTCTTTTTTTCAATTTTTCGGTTCTAAATATTCCGTAAACAAATGATGCTTCACTAAATCGCAAGTATGTTTCAGCCTTTTTTTCATAAGATCCAGAAACTGGTCGTACATGTTCATATTTTTCATAATCCCTATTGCTTCCACGTCTAATTAGATTTTTAATCTTATACACTAAATTTTTCTTAGTGTGAAAATTTTCTACTCCATAAAATTCTACTAATCCAATACTTCCAACTACATTTTTGTTTGAATTTAATATTGAAATATTCTTTTCTAAAAAAGTTGGTTCCCAATAATCATCATCTGCAAGCCACACAAAATAATCTGATTTGGCATTTTCTAGAACAAAAGGAAAATTAAAACCCCAACCTCTATTTTTTTCATGTTGGATATAGATAACTCGTTTATCCTTTTTTTCATAATCCCTACAAATTAAGGGAGTTAAATCTGTAGATGCATTATCTGATATTATTAATTCAAAATTTGTATACGTCTGTGAAAGAACAGACTCAATTGCTTGTTTAATGTACTTTTCACCATTGTATGTTGGTATGCCTATGCTGACTTTTGTTTTTTTAGATGCATTTTCTATTCCCATAACTCATTAATTGAATTTTTTATTATTATACTTATAATATCTAAAATTATTTTCATTTATTTGTAAATGTATTAATTTTTAATAAAATTAAAGTTTAGATGAATACTTATTGTCGTTTTTCATTAGTTGCAATCCATCTATAATTCCATTCATTCTAATCCCTGTTTTTTGGTAAATCTTATCATTACTTAGATTAATATTTACTCGTTTTGCTGGAAGATGTAAATTCTCAGAGGAAATTGGTTTTATCAATTTTTCATCTAACCCAAAAATCTTTGCAGTTGCAATAGACCATTCATATCTACTTACAAAATCAGATCCACAAACGTGAAAAATTCCTGATAGATTAGATACAATTAAGTTTTCTAACGCGTTTACAAAATCCGGTACATATGTAGGAACATTATACCAATCAGTAATCTCTTTTAGAACTTGTCCTTTTTTCAAAGTTTGTAACACTCTTAGAACTGAATTCTCACGTTGCCATTTCTCTTTCCAATAATATGGTTGATCTGTTCTTAGAATTAAAAATGATAATTCTGAATTTTTTACTATTTCTTCTCCTAGAGATTTAGTTTTGCCATAATAAGTTGAAGGATACGTTTCTTCGCTTTCATCATATTTTTGTTTATCCCCATTAAAAACAAATGATGTTGATATGTATACAATTTTACTATTATTTTTTTTACACCCACTTACTACATTTTTTGTTCCTTCCACATTTATTGAATCAGCTAATTCTTTGTTAGTTTCACATACATCAATATTTGTAAGTGCAGATGTATGAATTACCAAATCTGGATTTATTTTTGAAATAAAATTTTCTGTTTCATCTTTTTTCCTAATGTCAATTTTATATCCAATTCCAACATCCATCTTATTTTCATAATATGTATAACTAACATCATTATTATTTTCTAAAAGTTTTTTAACAATTTTAGAACCAATTATTCCACTTCCGCCTATTACTACTATCTTCATTCTTTAATTTACAAGGCAGATTTTATTAACTTAGTTCTTTTGCCCATTTGGTATCTTTGTCTGATATTATGGGATCTTTTATTGGCCAGACTATATTGAATAAAGGATCATTCCAAAGTTTCCCTCTAGCAAATTCTGGCATGTGTTTTTGTGAAATTTGATAAAACACTTCAGTGTTATCTTCTAATGTTTGAAAACCATGAGCAAAACCTTCAGGAACATAAAGCATTTTATGATTTTCATCACTTAATTCAACACCTTCCCATTCATACAAAGTAGATGATCTTGGTCGTAAATCTATGATGACATCAAAAATTCTACCTTTTACACAACTAACAATTTTAACTTCTTGGTGTGGCATTTCTTGAAAATGCATTCCTCGTAGTGTACCTTTTTTATCATTGTGGGAAAGACTACATTGTGATATGGTAGAATTCAATCCAATCTTGTCAAATTTTTCTTTATCCCACGATCTAGCAAAAAAACCTCTTTCATCTTCAAGTTTTTCTATATCTAATATGAAAGAACCATTAAGTTTAGTTTCAATAAATTTCATAAATGAATTTTCACCTCTGGAATAACTGTGATAAACTTTCCTCCCCAATCTCTAATAAAATTCATCTGTTGAATAACTTCCTCTTTTAAATTCCACGGTAAAATTAAAATATAATCTGGTTTTGTTATTTTAATTTTTTCTGGTGATTCTATTGGTATGTGAGTTCCTGGAAGAAATAATCCTTGTTTGTGTATATTTTTATCCACTGTATATTTTATGATGTCACTATTTATTTGACAATAATTTAATAATGTATTACCTTTTGCAGGTGCACCATATCCAACAATAGTTTTAGATTCTTTACTTATACTCACAAGAAATTTGGAAATTTGATATTTTAACAACTCGATTTTTTCTTGAAATTTTGAATAAGTATCTATTTTATCTAATCCAAATTCCTTTTCTTTTTTAATTAGATTTGAAATATTTTCACTAATTTCAAATTTTTGATTTTCTTCATGTTTTACATAAATTCGTAGTGAACCTCCATGTGTTGATATTTGTTCTACATCAAAAATTGTTAAATGATGAAACAAAAAGATCTTTTGTACTACTAAGAATGAAAAATATGAAAAATGTTCATGATAAATTGTATCAAATTGTTTTTGTTGAATTAATTCTAATAAATGTGGAAATTCTAAAGTTATTACTCCTCCAGGTTTTAACAAAACTTTCAATCCTTTAATAAAATCGTTAAGATCTGGAACATGTGCCAAAACATTATTGCCTATTATTAAATCCCCTAACCTGTTATTTTTTTTTAATTCATTTGCAGTGGTTATACCAAAAAATTGTGATATGGTTGGTATTCCTTTTTCTATTGCTACTTTAGCAACATTTGCTGCAGGTTCTATTCCTAAAATAGGTATATTTTTTTCTTTAAAATACTGTAACAAATATCCATCATTACTTGCAATTTCTATTACCAGTTTTTTTTCATTTAAATCATTTTTTTTAGTTATCATTTTAACATAATTTTCTGCATGTTGTAACCATGTATTAGAATAAGAAGAAAAATAGGCATAATCTTCAAAAATATTTTCTGGTTTTTCAAATTCAGATATCTGAACAAGCAAACAATTATCACATACATAGACACAAAGTGGATATTTTTTTTCTACCTCTCCAAGCATCTCTCTCTTAAGAAATGAGTTTGATAATGGAGATGTATCTAAATCTACAAATTTGGTGGTTAATGGCTCATTACAGAATCTACAGTTCAATATCAAGATTATCACAATAATTTTTGGAATTTTTCAATTTGTTGTTCTGAAACTTCTCGTATATCCTTATTTTGTTCATACTGATTATACCATTCTATTATCCATTCTAATCCTTGTTCTAAATTCAATTTAGGTATCCAACCTAATCTTGAATTAGCCTTAGTGCAATTTAATCTTAAATAATTCTCTTCATGCAGATTATTATTAAGGTCCAATTCAATATCTTTTGAATATTGTCCTATTAATTTTTCCACAATCCATTTTACTGTTTTTTCATCATTTTCTAGAGGTCCAAAATTCCATCCTTCTGAAAATTCATATCCTGATGACCATGATTTTTCTATCAAAGTTAGATATCCGTTTAATGGATCTAAAACGTGTTGCCATGGTCTTGTTGAATTTGGATTACGTATTTTGATTGTTTCATTATTTAAAATACCTCTCATTATGTCTGGAATTAGTCTATTCTTACCCCAATCTCCGCCACCAATTACATTTCCTGCTCTACATGATGCTAATGATACTCCATGTTGATCGAATTCTTTTGGATTAAAAAAAGAATTTCTGAAAGATGATGTAACTAATTCTGAGCATGCTTTACTGTTACTATATGGATCATATCCTCCAAGTCTATCTGTTTCTACATATCCTTTTGATGATTCGTTAGGCTCATAACATTTGTCTGTTGTTACATTTAGAATTACTTTTACATTATCTATTTTTTTTATTGATTCTAATAGATTGACGGTTCCCATAACATTTGTAGAATAAGTTTCAATTGGATTACTATATGATTCTCGTAGAATAGCTTGTGCTGCCATATGTATGACAATTTCAGGCTTGTATTCTTTGATTACCCCTTCTAGTTTATCATAATCGCAAATATTACCTGTAATTGAAGTCATTCCATTTTTGACATTCGCCAATTCAAATAAACTTGGATTAGTTGGAATAGATTTTGAAAAACCTATGACATTGGCATTTAATTTTTGTAACCATAATGATAACCAACTTCCTTTAAAACCAGTATGTCCTGTAAGAAGTACTTTTTTATTATTCCAAAATTCTTTATTCATTCCCAAATATTCCAAGGAGCTTTTTTAGAATTCCATAATTCTTCCAAGTTATTTTTATCTCGTAATGTGTCTAATGGTTGCCAAAAACCTGAGTGTTTGTATACTGATAATTCTTTTTCTTTCACTAACCTCTCTAATGGGTTTCTTTCCCAAATTGTTGAATCTCCTTCAATATAGTCAAAAACTTTTGGTTCTAATACAAAAAATCCACCATTAACCCAATTCCCATCACCTGCGGGTTTTTCTTTAAAACTTGTGATTTTATTTTCACTTATACCTAATGTCCCAAATCTTCCAGGTGGTTGTATTGCAGTAACTGTTGCTATAGTTTTATTATCTTTATGAAATTGAATTAGATTTGTAATATTAACATCGCTTAATCCATCACCGTAAGTAAAGCAAAAAGTTTCATCTCCAACAAAATTTTTAATTTTTTTCAGACGTCCTCCAGTCATAGTTTCTAGACCTGTATCGACTAGAGTAACTTTCCATGGTTCTGCAAATTTTTGATGAACATCCATTTCATTTTTTTGCATATCAAAAGTTACATCAGATGTATGAAGAAAATAATTTGCAAAATATTCTTTAACCATATACCCTTTATATCCACAACATATTACAAATTCGTTAATTCCATACGCAGAATAACTTTTCATAATGTGCCAAAGTATTGGTTTTTCTCCAATCTCAATCATTGGTTTTGGTTTTAAGTGAGTTTCTTCACTAATTCTAGTCCCATACCCCCCAGCTAAAATCACTGCTTTCATTATTCTTATTTGTCATTGATTGTAAATTCGATATAAGGGCTTCTTTTTCAAACTATTGATTATAGTATTGTTTTATCCCTTCTTTTAATTCAATTTTTGGATTATATCCAAGATTATTTCTTGCCAATGAAATGTCTGCCTGACTATGGATAATGTCCCCTTTTTTTGGAATAACATATTTTAATTTTAGATTTTTTTCAGATATGGAAATAATTATTTCTGCTAGATCTTTTATTATAACCTCTTTTCCACTGGCAATATTATAGATTCCATTCTTATCATTTGAAATGGCATGGTGAATTGAATTAATGACATCATCTATTTCTACAAAATCCCTTGTCTGCATTCCATTTCCAAATATTTTAGGAGACTTATTTTGCACAATTCTTTTCATGAATTTAGTTATGACCCCTGCATATTCATTTGATTGTCCTACACCATAAATATTGAAAAATCTTAGAATGATGTAATTAATATCATATTTTGATGCAAATTTTTTTATTTGTTGTTCCATTTTCACTTTACTTTCTCCATAAGGTGAAATTGGATTTGTTTGAGATTTTTCAGTTAATTTAACATTTGGAGATCCTTCTCCATAAACTGCTGCTGATGAGGCCACAATCAATTTTTTGATATTATTTTTTTCACAAGCTTCAAGAACATGTCTAGTTCCATCCACATTTACTTGAAAAGTCTCTAAAGGATTACTGATTGATTCAGACACTGAAATTTTGGCCGCAAGATGAATTACCACATCCTGATCTTTTATTGCATCTAATATCTCGAGAGGTTTTGTAATGTCTCCTTCTATTATTCTGGCACCAATTTCAACAAGAGAAGACAAAGAATTTTTTGTAGAATTAGAAAAATTATCAAAAATTGTAACAAAATAATTCTTTTCTAAAAGAGATTTTACCAGATGTTTACCAATAAAACCTGCCCCGCCTGTAACTAGAACTTTCATTGTTTCTTCAAAGTAAACATTTGATATATGTTAATACTATTATCGTTATCAAAATATAAAAATAAAATTGATAAACTAAAATTAAGTTATAATTATTTTCTATTAAATTTTATTATAATTAATAAAATATTATATTTTGCTTTTTACATAATTTATTGATTTAACTGGAGTAGGATCTATCTCATCCAACACAGCTTTGTATATTGTAGAATAATCTAAGAGATAAATCATATTGATTATTTTTGATATAATGCTACCATTAACTGATTTTATTTCCTTATATTCAATTTTATTTTGTTGTAAAAATTCTTTGAAAATTTTCCATCTCTCCTTAGTTTTAATGTGATCATCTTGACCTTCAAGTAAAATTGGTTGAACATTTGATTTTCTTTCCCATGATACTATTCCATTATGACATGCTTCCATTACATCTTCAGCAAAAGCATGTATCTTTACATTTTCTTGAAGAGAGTTTTTAAATCTAATTGCAGCAGATTGTAATCCAAAAGGATAGTAAATCATGGGAATGGTATGAATCCATTTTGCAAGATTAATAGATGGATTACTATCAGTTAAATTTGATGAATTAATTTTCTTACTGAGTTTTTCTAATTCCGTTATAGATTCAAAAACATCACGTTGTTTTATTTTTAGAGTTAATTGTAATACATTTAACATAGAATACAAATATGATGTAAATGTAGCTCGAGGAGAATGATATTGCAAAATATGTCTATATGTTATTTTATTTTTTGTACAATATTCTAACATCTTGCCTCCTGATGAAAATACGATAATCTTACTTTTCATCTTATAGGCTGAATCTAAAACAGATAATATTTCAGATGTATTGCCAGAAACACTAACTATAATCACTAATGTATTAGAATCAACTGTATGTGGTAAATGATATCCCTTTACAACATTAACATGAATTTTTGATTTTGATAAAATTGATGAAAATACATCTCCAATAGCTCCTGATCCTCCCATCCCTGCAAATACTACGTGATTAATATCTCCAAAATCTACAGGTTTGTGATTAGATTCAAATGATTCTCGTGCAATCTCTGGCCATTTGTCATAAACTTTGTACATTTTTTGTACGTCATATTTTTCTATAGTGGAAATATCCAATATCCTATATTTCATCTCTACAATAAAATATCTATCTAAATGACTAAAACTTTCAGAGTTTTGCAAGAATCATTTTTCTTTATTTATTAAATTTTATCATTCTTTTAGATTCATGATAATTATTTAAGAAAATGTATATTCCAATTGATTTTTAAAATACTGTTTTTTCTATTATCTATGAATGACTCTTTACTAAGAACAGTAGAATGGAAAAACAATAAAGTTGTAATGATTGATCAGACAAAGTTACCAAATGAACTTGTTTTAGTAGAATATGATGATTTTAATCAAGTTGCCAATGCTATCAAAACTTTGATAGTAAGAGGCGCCCCTGCAATTGGAGTTTCTGGAGCGTTTGGTTTGGCTTTGGCAGTATTACAAAGTAAAGCAACTACTAAAGAAGAACTATTATCCGATTTAGAAAATGCACGAACTGTTCTCTTTGCAACTAGACCTACTGCAGTAAATTTAGGTTGGGGATTAGAAAAAATTATGAATATTGCAAATACTGGAAATTCTATTGACCAAATCAGAGAATTAGTAATTTCTAAAGCAAAACAAATGGCAGATGAAGATATTGAAATAAACAAAGTTATGGGAAAGAATGGTTCTGTTCTTTTTGATGATAATGATACTATCATGACCCATTGTAATGCAGGTGCACTTGCAACTGTAGCATATGGAACTGCATTGGGTGTAATTAGAGCTACAAGAGAGAGTGGAAAAAATATCAAGGTAATTGCAACTGAAACTAGACCAATTCAACAAGGTTCTCGTTTAACTGCATTTGAGTTAAAACATGATGGATTCGATGTAAGTTTGATTCCTGATACTGCTGTAGGATATTCTATGGCAAATGGATTGGTAAACAAAGTTGTAGTAGGTGCTGATAGAATTGTGAAGACTGGACATGTATTTAATAAAATTGGAACATATCAAGTAGCAACAATGGCAAAACAGCACGGAATTCCATTTTATGTTGCAGCACCATTATCTACAATTGATATGGAGACAAAAGCTGACGATGTCATTATTGAGATGAGAAAAGGAAGTGAAGTTACTGGAATTGGTGATAAAAAGACTGCGCCTGATGGTATTGATGTCATTAATCCTGCATTTGATATGACTCCCCCTGAATTAATTGCGGGAATTATTACTGAAAAAGGCGTGGCTACAGCTCCGTATGATGAATCCATTCCAAAATTATTTGAAGCTAATAATTACGGAAATCTAACATAGTAATTATCTCTATGTTCAAAAGTTGTTTCATATGGGGGGTTACCTGGAGAAACTGATCTATATAATTTACATTGTATTTTTTCAATAAAATTATTTTCAAAACAAACATCAGTTAAAGTAGTGGAATTGATAATGGAATTATGAAAATTGGTATTTTTTACATATGATTTTAATAAGTTAGCTCCCGACAGATTAGATTCTGAGAGATCTGCAGCGCCAAGATCAGCCATGTAAAAATTGGAATGTATAAGCACAGCTTTTTTAAGATTTGCACTATTCAAATAAGAATAGGATAAATCAGAATAGGATAAATCAGAATAAGATAAATTTGTTTTTTGAAGGAGAGTGTTACGAAATTTATTATTAGTTAGGTCAAAATTAGACAGATCTATTCCTGATAGAGTTGCACCCGAAAAATTAGTATTTTTTATAGTTGCATTAAATAATGAAGATTCTTGTAGTAATGCACCAATAAAATTTGCAGAATTTATTTCAGAATTCTCAAAAATAGATTTCTGCAGAGAAGTGCCAATAAATTTTGTTCCAAATATTTTAGTGTTAGAAAAGTCTACTTTTTTTGCATATGCTCCATTGAAATTAGCACCTGACAAATTAGCACCTGTGAAATTAGCACCTGACAAATTAGCACCTGTGAAATTAGCACCAAGTAAATCCGAAAAAGATAAATCAATATTTTCAAGATTGGCATATGAAAGATCAGTTTCAGAGAATTTTGAGTAAGGAAATTTGGAGTTTACCATATTTGCCCCTTTAAGATTTGCCTCATCAACATTTATTCCAATAATGAAAAGATTGGAGAAATTTTTTCCTGGATTATTACTTTTTTTATATAATTCTTTGACATTATCTGAAATAGATTCAATTTCTGGAATTGATATATCTGCATTTGAAATATTAACATTTGAAATATTAACATTAAATTGTTGAATTTTTGAGAGATTTGTTTGATCAATTATGTTATTGAACATTTTAGAATTATCAAAATTTGTATCTTTTAATTTTACTTTATACAGATTAGCATTTGTAAGATCAGTATTGGCAAAATTAGCATGAAAGAGATTAGCATAACTAAGATCAACATTAGATAAGTTTTGTCCGTTAAAATTTACGCCTACAAGATTTGCCCCTTTAAGATTAGCATCATTTAGTTTAGCAGTACTCAGATCAGAATTAGCAAAATTAGCATAATCAAGATCAGCTCCTATAAAATTAACTCCAGACAAAATTTTATGAGTTAGATCTTGTCCACAGAAATTAGTTTTAAATGCATCAGCTCCTATTAGATTTGTTTTTACAAGAATTGTTTTATAAAATTTGGCAAAACGAATTTCAGAATTCTCTAGATCAGCTGATTCAAGGTTTGTATCTCGAAGATTTGAACCATCTAAAATTGCATTTGTAAGATCAGCATTTCGTAGATTTGCTTCACGAAGATCCGCACCATACATTACAGAATTTTTTAAGTTTGCCCCTTCTAGATTAGCACCAGTAAGATCAGCACCTGAAAAAATTGCCCCTTCTAGATTTGCATTCGATAAATCATAATTTCGTAAAGACACACCAGTAAGATCACAATTTGACCAGTCAATTGAAGTTGAATATGATTTTGTTACACTGTCCATTAGATGAGTTTCTTCACAGGATTGAATTTTTGAAATTGTGTCAATGTGAGAGATTTCTTCAATAGAATAATACGTAGGAGATGAAATAATGTAAATAGCAAATCCCAACATAATGAAACCTAACAAAAAAAAGATTTTCATATGATATGACAGAAATTAAGTATGTTATATGCATAATAGATTCTTAATAAAGTCAAATTTAGGGTATATTTAATAAAAATTATGACTAATTGAAGCTAATAATTAGAAAGTTTTTATTGTTTTTCAAACTGCCGTATAAAATATGAGTACTGTTTCTGCACAAGCAATTGAGGATTCGCTTAAACAATGTATGGATCCTGAAGTTCCTCTAAACATTGTAGAAATGGGATTAATTTATGGAATTAATGTTAAAGAAAATAATGATGTTGATATTAAAATGACAATGACTACACAAGGATGCCCTCTACATGAGACTTTGGTTGCAGATGCAACAAGATTTGCTAAAAAAGTTCCTGGAGTAAATAATGTTAATATTGAAATCGTATGGGAGCCTGCATGGTCAATGGATAAAATGACTGAAGAAGGAAAACTCAAAATTAAAGAAATGGGTGCTGCTGGATTAAACACTCCTGCACCAATTAATTATGAAACAGCGTTACCTCAAGGAGTTGGAAAATTAGTACAACAAGAAGATGGTTCTATGGTATTAGCTAATGAACATGATCAAGGATTTATGGTAAATCAAGCAATTGTTGACTTTTGGAAATCTTGTAATGGTCAACGTAAAGTTACAGACTTGGTAGAAGTATTTGCACAACAAACAGGATTACAACGAAATCAAGTTGAAAAAGAAGTTATGCAGTTATTACAACAATTACGTGATGGTGGATTAATTGCAATTGCAGGTCATCCAGATACACCAAATGTTGAAT
>Ga0233434_1001098_pt1 | contig 27790 bp, 21 predicted proteins | sample SI_122_August201_4_FD_182738 | JGI IMG/M metagenome (GOLD analysis project Ga0233434, IMG submission 182738) | Seawater microbial communities from Saanich Inlet, British Columbia, Canada - SI_122_August2016_120_MG | ecosystem: Environmental > Aquatic > Marine > Inlet | place: Canada: British...
AAAACAGCTATTAGAGTGGTTTTTACCGGGAATGGCGCCAGGAGATTCTCGTCAACTGAGCTTTAGTGCAGTAGCCGGTGCCGGTGCGGAAAATAGCTCGGGTAAGGCCCAGGCTGCCGGAGTGGCACTGACGACAACGAGTCTAATTTCACTGGCTTCCAATGTCACGCGGATAAACGTGCGGGTGAGCCCTTCGGCCACCTTTTCACTGGGTCAGTTGACCATCGGTCGCGCATGGGTCGACGAGGATGGAGATGGTGCAGTAGATGCTGGAGAGCCGCCTGTTCCGGGAATTGTGCTGACGATGGAAAACGGCACCCGCATTGTCGCGGATTCGGACGGACGTTTTTCCATTCCCGAAGTCGAGCGTGGCGATCATGTGCTGCACCTGTCGCCCGACCATATCCCAGCGCATCTAGAGCCGGTCGCGCTGAGCACGCGCGCTGCTGCCGATCCGTGGACGCGCTTTGTCCATTTTGGTCTTGCCGGTATGGCCAAAGTGAATGTGCCCTTTCGCCAGTTGGATCAGGGCTATCTCGACCAGAGACTCTACGCCATAGAGCACTGGTGGCTGGATCGCACAGTACGCCATATCCCAACCTGGCCTATTGCACCGCTTCATTTTGCTACCGGTTCTACAGACCTTGAAGGCGATCGCCTGATAGAGTTGGCCAATCTGGCGCAATTGCTTCGTGCTGCACCAGGGCTGCAATGGGAAGTGGGTGGTCATACGGATAATAGATCTATTTCAACCGAAGAATTTTCCAGTAATGAGAAACTATCACTGGAGCGGGCCCAGTCGGTTGCCGAATGGCTGGTTGCTGCCGGTGTTGATCAAGCACAGTTAAATGTGTTGAGCTACGGCGATCAGCATCCAGTAGCTGATCATAGCACAGCAACCGGACGTCAGCAAAATCGCCGTGTTGAACTCAAGCCGCTATGGCCACACGAACGCACGGTGCCTTTTTCCAGTGGTCGCACAAAGCTGCAAACTGAAAGTCCTAATATACTCAGTTCGCTGCAGGCTCTGTCGGCACAGTTGCAAGCGGTACCGTCATTGAACCTCGAATTGGAAGGTCATGCCGATACTCAGCGTTTGGTTAGTGATGCCTTTAGTGATAACGATGCGCTGGCGTTGGTGCGCGCCCAGGTAGTAGCCGATTGGCTTATTGCAGACGGGGTTGCTTCTCTACAGCTAAAAGTGACCAGTAAAGGTGCTTGGGATCCTGTTGCCGATAACAGGACAGAGAGCGGACGAAGTAAGAACCGTCGCGTAGAAGCAAAATTCATTCTTCCACAGCTGTATCAGATACAGCTGCAAAGTCGGTGGGATGGTGCCGAGGCAGTTGAAATTACCCAGGTTGTTCAGGGAGCCTATCCAGAGGCTGTTGCGCTGATGCTTGCGGGCAATGAGCAACAAGAAGCCTATGTAACCGCGCAAGGTCTCGGCATCGACAATATGGGTGCGCCACAAAGTCTACAAGTGCAATGGGAAACGCTTGGTGTCGCGTCTGCGATGGATGTTTGGGGCACAACCCGCCATTCGAGTATGGCCATCGCGCGTTCGCGCACGGATGTGCCGATTGAAGATCGCTGGGCACCGGCACCATATCGTGCACCATGGCACTGGTGGTTAGAACGCAGTGTCCAGACTATGCAAGTCTGGCCCACAGAACCGCTTTATTTTGCACCGGGATCTGCCGACATCAGACGCGAAGATACGCTGCGTCTTGATGAACTCGCCAACTATTTAGGAGCTGTTCCTGGGATGCGAGTACTCATTGAGGGCCATGCAGATGCCAAGCCAATTATCAACCAATCCTATCGCAACAACCAAGAGTTGAGTATAGAACGCGGAGCATCCGTAGCGCGTCGACTCATGCAGGATGGCATTGCTAAGGATCGTATCGAGATAGTGGCACATGCGGAGCGCTATCCGCTTGGTGACAACACTACGGAAACCGGCCGCAGTAAGAACCGCCGCGTTCAGATCAGTATGAAGTGGCCCGATGAGCAAACCGTCTATTTTGGTAGCGGAGTCGCTGTTTTGGACAGTGTCGCAAAGCAGGTACTGGATAATATCGCATCGACTTTGCTGTCGACGCCCGCATTGGGCTTAGTCATTGAAGGACACACCGATGCGCAGCGTCTAATCCGTAGCTCGTTCGATGATAATGCTACGCTGGCACTGGCTCGTGCCCAGATCGTGGCTGATAGACTAGTGGCCTCAGGTATCAATCGATCTCAGTTGAATTTGGTGAGCAAAGGCGATAGAGAACCGATTGCCGACAACACTACAGACCATGGACGTCGTCACAATCGTCGTGTCGAACTGGAATTTGTGTCGCCCCAGGTGCATAAGCTCCAATTCGAAACCTATACTCCAACCGACCTATCACCCATTTCATTAGTCCAGCGCATAAACGGAGTCTATCCGGCGATAATTGAGCGGACCATGCGTGTTGGTGATAGCAAACTAACTCACGTTGCAGGAATAATGAGTGGTGTAGCCGACTTAGACCCTCCCAGCACACAGGAACTGCAGTGGCAGTTACTCGATAGAACGCAGGTTAGTGATCGCTGGGTAGCCGGCTACGTCGCAGCCGATACTTCAGCGTCGGGTCAAGGTGTCGTTGCCCGAGTAGGTTCGCGATGGGCCTGGGAATTGAAAGCACAAAATGTGCGTTCGTCGCAGGTGCAATGGAATGCAACGCTGGGCGTTGAAAGTGACCTGAGTCCTGCTCCGTGGCGGATTGATAAAGGAGATACGCTGCGACAGCACGCTATCGTGCATATTGCCGAACGTGTGGCAGGACAGGAAACGCTAATCGCGGCACTGCGTTCTGAATCGGCCCAGAGTCTACTGTTGGCTGATACGCTCACTGTGCCAGTAGACGCCGAGCCATGGTGGCAGCACAGTATCTCCGAACAAACAGACACTAGCGGTGTCACCACGCGCACAATAGAACTGGTATATCGCGGCCTGAAGTCGTTGCCGCTGGTGCATAGCAGTGAAGTGTGGAGTGAACAGATTGCAGTAGAGCGCGGTGATCCATCGCTGCTTTTTCGCGACGATCGCGTGGTAAAGATCTGGCGCGATATCGAGCCAGGGGCACGTCTGGTGTGGAGTTATCGCATACTCGAGGCTCCAAAGCAACCACCACAGCCATTTGTTCATTACGATACAGGAAGTATGTGGTGTGAAGAACCGCTCAGTGCACAGGTAGGGGGGGCTCGTCGATGAGGGCGATAGAAGTAGTTTTGACTAAGATTCACTGGGCTGTTGCAGTGCTAAGTGCATTATTGGTTGCCACAGTGGCTTGGGGTCAGTCGGTGGCTATAGAATCGCCGGCGCACGCTATGCTGAGTTTTGAAGAGCGTGTCAGTGTGCGGGCTGTGGGGTCTCCGAATACGCTCCTGCTGTTGCTGCGCGATGGCCACTCGTTAGCGAGCCAACAAGCCGATTCGCTGGGAAGAGTCCACTTTGTCGATGTGCTCCTACCGGTGGGACCATCGCTGTTGGTCATACAGCAAGCGCAGTCACCCGATATAGCCGATAGTGTACAGATACACGTATCGGGTCCAGTGGCTGAGGTAGAAATTGACCAGGGATTCCTCAGTATGCCGGCCGACTCGCTGATACAGCACCGGATCCAGGTCTACGTGCGCGATGCGTGGGGCATGCGGCCGTCTGATGGCGATATTGTAACGGTGCAACTGGAGCGGGGCCAGTTGACGAATGAAGACTTATTTCCAGAGCAGCCCGGTACCCAGGTACAGGTCCAAAGTGGGTCGGTGGAGTTGGTCATTCGCCCTGCTCAACAGGTAGGCTCATCGCGCTTAGTCGTCAGCGCTGGCGAGGTAGAAGACGCGCAGACTTTGTACTTTACGACACTTGACACAGCATGGCGGATCGTTGGCATGGCCAATGGAGAGGTCGGATGGAACGACAAAAAGGAATCATCTATCAGCCGGGCTTCAGATAAGCTGGAACAAGGCGTGTACTCCAACGGACGGCTGGCCTATTTTGCACGCGGAACACTGAGGGATCGCTGGTTGCTCACCTCGTCGTATGATTCCGATCGCTATTACGATAGCCAGGTATTTCGCTTTCTGCGTCCAGAGCAGGTCTATCCTATCTACGGCGATGCTAGCTCTATTTTTTATGAAGCACCGACGATGAGTAAATTTTACGCTCGTATAGAACGCGACAAAAATTATCTGCAATACGGGGATTTTGCCACGCGTTTGTCTCAGGCCGAGCTAACATCTTACCAGCGCGTATTTACAGGAGTCAGTGCACAGACGAGCGGGCAGAACCTGACCACGCGGGCTTTCGCTACACAGACACAGCAGACGACCCAGATAGACCAGATCCGTGGTGAAGGCATCTCTGGTTTATACGAAATGTCGGTTAAAAGACGTGGGTTGAATATAGTGGAGGGCAGCGAACAAATCGTGCTACAGGTCCACGATCGCCTGCACCCTGAAAAAGTGCTGCAGGAAAGCCGCCAATATCGATATACCGACTACGATATAGACTATCAAGCCGCGACGCTGCTGTTTAAGCGTCCAGTGGCCAGTTACGATACTAACGAGAATCCTCAATTTATCGTAGTTACGTATGAAACGACGCAAGCGTTTTCTGAACAATGGGTAAGCGGTGCTCATATATATTTCGACGGGAGCGACAACTGGGGCTTGGGCACTACGGTAGTAAGCGAGGAGCGTTCGGAGGGAGACTACCTTTTGGCTGGTTTGGAAGGAGATCTTCGCTTGTCTAAATTGCTTGCTATTTCATCGGAAATCGGTCGTTCACGAGTCCGCGATAAAGAGGATGCGTGGGCGTGGAAAGTAGAAGGAGAAGGGTCGATTGGCGACGATATAGGCTATGAGTTGTACTATCGTGATGCACAAAAAAAGTTTCTCAATACGAGTAGTCCGACCGCGCGCCCCGGAGAGCGCAAAATGCGCAGTCGCGTGCGCTGGCAAGCGGCAAGCCGACTCAAACTGGTAGGCGACGCGTACCAGACCAATAGTGAAAATACCGGCGAACAGCGGCGTAGTGGCACGTTGGGTAGTCATTTTGAGTGGGGTCCGATTACTCAAAAGCTGTCGGTAGAATCGACGCGCTTGAGTGGAGAAAATATCCCAACCGCTGAGAGCACAACACTCAACGGCGGTGTGGAGTGGGCGGCCAACGAGCGCTTGCGCCTAGGCTTTGAGCGCGATCAAACGCTAGGCGATGAGCAACTGAATTATCGCCCGACGCTCAATAGAGCCAACGCGCGATGGAAATTGCATAATGATGTAGAGTTCGTAATCGAACACTCATTTCGCGACGATAGCCTTTGGCGTTCTAGCTATACAAATTGGGGAATCGAGTCACAGGTTATCGAAGATCTGAATATGTATGCTCGCTACCAGCTTGACTCGGGTTTGCGGCGCGAGCAGAACCAGGCCATTGTAGGCTTACAACATCGCTATCGTGTCAACGAAGAGTGGACATTTGACACCACCTTTGAACGGATGCGCACGCTGCGCGGAGTTGGTTTGGGTGATTTTATGGCTTACAGCATTGCTACTCAGTATCTGCCGGCCGTTCCGCTGAAGGCCAGCGCGCGCTTTGAGCGCCGAGATGCAAGCAGTACAGACAAAATGGTCGTAACCAGTGCTGCGGATTGGTCTGTAGCGCGTGCGTGGTCTGTTTTATTCAAGCACACGCTTTTAAACGACGATCAGCTCAGCAGTGTGACGTCGCGGATGGAGTCGCTGCGCCATCAGCAAATATCGGTAGGATTAGCTCATCGCCCCTACCACAACGATGTGATTAATGCTATTCTCAAGTACGAGTTTAAAGGAACAAACGATGAGCGACAGCAGAGCATATCTAAAAAAACGTCACATATCGGTACAATCGAAACGATTGTCCAGCCGTGGCCTCAATGGGAGTGGTATGCGCGTTATACATTTAAATTGAATATCTTTCTCAGTGGTCAGGTCAAAGCGCATGCGTTGACCGATCTATGGTCTACACATCTGCGCTACGAATGGAGTAGGAAATGGGATGCGCTAGCCGAAGTGCGGTTGCTAAAACAGTATCAGCAAGATAACCTCAATTATGGTTCAGCACTGGAGTTGGGTTATATTGCGCTAAAGAATACGCGATTGGCTCTGGGCTTTAATATAGCCGGCTATCAAGACCGAGAGCTATCGGGCGCATCCTACTGGGCTCGTGGCCCGTATATGAAGGTCCAAATTAAATTTTCTGAACGCGACATTGCTGCTCCGCTCCAGGGTTTAGCCAATGTATTGCAGTAATTAAGTTGTTCATTAACCCGCCTATTGATCGACAGCCAGGTGTTCCTTTGGCGCAACGAGCGGCCTGGCTGTCGAGAATTCTCATATAACGACCGAACGGATTGAGAACAGTACGCAGAGTCGAATTAGACTGCCGCTAAAATGGGAATCGTTGCACTGATTTAATCGATTATTTTTCGTCGACTCCTCAATCAGTGCCATGGTATATGTTTCCCACTAACTATTTTTTTGATGCCTTCCGGTGAAGCCATTAATTTGAGCGCGGAGCGCAAAGACCTTATCTTGAAAGGCGTGAAACACACCCATATTCCCTTTAAGACAGGTTTTGTATGATCCGCTTCAAGAGCACGGCCATTCAAAAGCTATTAGAAGAACGCAAACCGCACATCACGCTCTCGACCTACCAACATATCAACAAAGCGATGGATAAGGGCGCCGAGGGAATGGACGCCTATGTGTTGTCCAATATCTGTCGTGACCTTAAGTGTCTACCCAACGATATCGTCGAGTACGTGTAGGCCTCGTTCAATCGTAGCCTTGACGGAGGTTAGCGCGTCGTCGGATAGGTTCCGTGCAACGCCCGCTGGCGATCCCGCCTCGCCCTAGTCAGATAATCATGCATTGGCTCGATCGCGAATTCCGCGATTAATTCGTCGGTACTTTTGTCCGGTAACTGTGAGCATAATATAAGCAGGCATTCGTCGCCGATATGTTCGGTGGTTGCGGCGGTTGGCCCGTATTTCTCGAATAACGCCTGTAAGCGATTGATATTGTAATCGTGGGGCACCACCCGCAGATCGAGGTCGAACGAAGCGTTCAGTAATGGTGCCCATGCCGGTCTGATCGCTGGTCGGGTGTGGTAGGCTTGAGAGCGGCCGCCCGGCTGGATCGATAAATGCCCCACCGCCGCTGAATACCCCCGCGATATAGAAACCAAACTCGATAGCCCAACGGCTCATCATGCGCACCCCCGTCCACATCGATGACCAGACGACTAAGTCCGGGCGATGGGTGCAGAGGGCGTGCCCGACTTCCCAATAATTGATGTCAAAACATATAGCGAGGCCGAGGCGACCGAAGTCGGTCTCGAATACCGGCGTCTCAGTGCCAGGAATAATCCCCATGTCCAATTCGCTGTGGGTCGGCACGTTCTTATGATAGATACCGACGACCGCGCCTGAACGGTCGAGCAGGATCGAGCTATTGCGGCGTTTGCCGTCCTCGATGATCGCCTGCGGGACAACGACGTAGACCGAATGGGCTTGGGCGGCGGCGGCCATAGCGGTGAGCGTTGGGCCGGTCGAGTGTTTCGAAAGTCCAGGCGTCGGGAGCATTGAGATAGGCGCAAATTTATGGAAAGACTACGAGGTCGGCGTTTTGCGCGGCGGCTTCGCTGACGTGTTGTGTCATTTTTGCCAGCGTCTTTGTTCGGCGGTCCGCATCATCTCCCGGCACGGGACTGTAACTGACAAGCGATACGGCGGTGTTGCGGCCGATATCAGCAGCAGCCTTTCACCTGTGTGTCCTCGCGTGGATGGCAGCGGATAAATTCGTAGAAGAAGGCACCGCATATTGCGCCAAGCACCGGGCCGGAGACATAGGCGGTGAAATGGCTCCACTCGCCAGCGATTAGTGCCGGCCCCAGGCTGCGCGCCGGATTCATCGAAGCGCCGCATAAAGGGCCGGCGAACATCGCCTCGAACCACACGGTGCCGCCAATCGCCAGCCCCGCCATTTGGCCGACGGCGCGGAAATCGGTGGCGACGGCCATGATGACCATCATCAAGAAGAAGGTCAGCAGGAACTCCCAGACGAAGCCGGTCAACCAGCGGTCGTCGAGCGGTAACGTCACGCCGAGGTTTAAGATGGCTCCGGGAAAACGTTGTTCGAGTACGGAACTCAAGCTGAGATAATGCACACCGCTGGCCGAGATCGCGCCTAGGCATTGGGCGGTAATATAGGGGATGATTTCGCGGCGCGGGAAATGGCGTGAGGCGGCGAAAGCCAGGGTGACGGCTGGGTTGAAATGCGCGCCGGAAATATGACCGGTGGCATAAACCATGGTCATGACGATTAGTCCGAAGGATGTAGCGACACCGACGTGGGAGACAGCCCCACCAGAGATCTGATCGATGGTCACGGCACCACAACCGCCAAAGACGATGGCGAAGGCTCCGGCGAACTCGGCGGAGCATTTTCTTAAAAGATGCAAATCCCCTCCTCTATATCATTTTTAGGCAGACTCGAAAGTAACGATATAGTACTGGCGATCAAGGTTTATCGTTTGTTGGAAGTTTCGGTGAATCCGGTGAGCGTAGCGGATGTGTCAAATAACCAGAAAGTCCCGTCGATTCATTCTGTCGACGGGGCTTTCTGGTTGTGGCTTATAAATTAAGAGGACTGCCGGCGCTCGTGCCGACCCCTTTCGCGCTCTTGTCGGCGTTGTTCGTTGCGCTCTTGTCGGCGGCCGCCGCGTCCTTTGGCGACCACTTTTTTTGTTGGATCACCTTGTGGCGCGGGGATCGGGTGGCGGGCGCTTTTTGCTGATGCGATCCAGTCTTCTATGGCTTCGTGTACGGCTGTAAGCGCTTCTTCGTGGGTGGCGCCTGAGGCGGTACATTCGACGAGTTCGGGGACGGTCGCGACAAAAATATTCTCCGCTTCGTCCCAATAGATGTGCACGCTGTATTCGTGCTGCATGGATTACTCCTCCTAATATGACCTTCAGCTTGCGCCGGCGAGGTTCGCATCGGCACCACGCGATAAAAGATAGCGTACTAACTCGTCATTGCCATAGCGGGTGGGCCAAGTAGGCGAATCCGCGCAACTTAGGTTGCCCTAGGTGAAATGCGCTGCCCGGGTATATCGACCGGCCTGATCCCATGCCATCTACGTTCTCTATCGCGGGTATTTTACCGACCTTCGCTTATTTATATCACGTCCTTATATCAGGCATGTACTGTTAAATTATTATGCTGTTTACGCCCATGTATCGGGCATTTTTACTTGCGAAACTTGGTCTAATATTTGGCGTTCATCTGCGGGTAGGCGCCACTGCACCACCTCGAAGGCCTCGTCGACCTGTTCGGGCAGGTCGGCGCCGAGGATTGGCGCGGTGATTTCCGGATGGTCCAGGATCCAGGCGATGGCGACCTGGGCAGGCGTGCGCTCGTGGCGGGTGCCGACGTCGACCAGGGTCTGCACGATCTGGTCGACACGTTCGGTCATCGCGGTTTCGAGATCGTATTTGTGGGCGCTAAAGCCGTGGCCTTCTTCTTTGTTCCAGGGGGTATTGCCCGGCGGTGGCGTCTGTCCGCGGCGAAATTTTCCGGTCAATAAACCGATGGCTAAGGGGCTATAGGTCATAATGCCGATGCCGTGTTCGCGGCATAAGGGCATCAGATCCGGTTCGATTTCCCAGCGCTTGAGCAAATTGTACTGGTTTTGGATACAGACGAAACGGGCGAGGTTGCGTTTGTCGCTTTGCCAGAGGGCTTCAATGATTTTCCAGGCGCTGAAATTGCTGCAGCCTATATAGCGGATCTTGCCGCTGCGCACCATGTCGTCGAGTGCACGCAGCGTTTCTTCGAGCGGTGTATTGGGGTCGAAGGAATGCAATAGGTAGAGGTCGATATGATCGGTTTGTAGTCGGGTTAAGCTGTCTTCGACGCCGCGGATCAGATTGAGCCGGGTCAGGCCGCTGTTGTTGGGGGCTGGGTAGCGGGTACCGAATATCTTGGTGCAGAGGAAGACGTCTTCACGTTTATCTTTAATCGCCTTGCCGACGACGGTCTCTGAGCGTCCTTGGCCGTAAAAAGCGCTGTCTATAAAGTTGCAGCCCAAATCCAGGGCGCGGTCGATGACTCTGATGCAGGTTTGCTCGTCGTCTTGCCCGCGAAAAGCGGTACCCAGACAGAGCTCGGAGACCTTGACACCAGTATTTCCCAACGGGCGGTAATGCATTTTTTTGTCCTAGTTAAAAATAGATCTGGTTTTGCAGTTGCAAGACACTCTTGCTGTTTTTGTCGAAGCGGTGGTGGCTGATATTGGCCTGTGGTTTGAGGGCATGGGCTTTAATATACCAGTTGAGGCCTTCGGTGAAAAATGGCGGTCGGAGTCGCCGGTTTGCAGGCCATCGGTTAGCGTTAGATGATTGGCGAGTAGGCCGTCGGCGCGGAGATTTTGATGGCGATGTTGTCGGCGGTAGAAAGTTTGGATCCGTGCAAAAAGACCAACGCGAAGAGCAGGAAAATGGGCAAGCGGCGACTTTGGTGATGCCGTGTCTTGAACTGGACGACGGATACTGTACTGGTTAGCATAGTGTGTCGCATTTCTGTGGCATTGCGCTTGATGGTCGGCAATAGACCGAATGTGCGTTTTTTCCGGAGGAGCGAATGTGCATATAGTTTGGCTCGAACAACCCATCTGTCAAGAGGTGCAGCGGGTAGGCGGCAAAGTCGCCAATCTCAGCCGACTGGCCGCCGATTATCGCGTGCCGCCCGGTTTCTGCCTGACTACGGCGGCTTATGGCGCATGGGCTGAGGCGGGTAGCGGCGATTGGCCGGCCGAACTCGTGCGCGAGTTGAACGCGAGTTATGCAAAGATGGCCGAGCGGTGCGAGGCGGAGTCGTTGCAGGTTGCGGTGCGTTCTTCAGCGATCGACGAGGACGGGCAATCCGCTTCGTTCGCCGGACAGTATGAAACCTATCTCAATATGATCGGGGCAGAGGCCGTCATCGATGCGGTGACGCGTTGTTGGGCGTCAACGCGGTCGGAGCAGGTGCTTGAATACCGGCGTCAGAACGACCTGCCTGTCGACGACGTGCAGATCGCGGTATTGGTTCAGCAAATGGTGCCGGCCGATATCGCAGGCGTCGCCTTTAGCGCCAATCCGGTCAACAAGAATCGCGACGAGGTGGTGATCAATACCAGTTGGGGGCTCGGAGAGAGCGTTGTCAGCGGTACGGTAAGCCCGGATACCTATGTGGTTAGCAAGAGCGACCTAAAGGTGCTAGAGCGCGAGATCGCCGAGAAAGAGAAAATGACGGTCGCCCATCCCGATGGCACGCGCGAAGTCGGCGTGCCGCGTTTTATGCGCGGCGAGTCGACGCTTGACGACGCCAAGGCCATTGAGATCGCACAATTGGCGCGCGTGCTCGAACAACAGATGGGCTGGCCGGTCGATATTGAATGTGCCTATCACGAGGAAATATTGTATCTATTGCAATGTCGACCCATCACTACATTGGACTGAAATATTCAGCCAGCTTAATGCAAGGGAGTGAATAATGGCCGATCCTCATGCGGGTCGACTAGAGCCGAGAGTTATTCCTGTCACGCCCGAATTTCCTGTCCGTTGGGATGTTCCCGAAGACGAACATATGCCTTGGCAATTCGATCCGATGCACTTTCCCAACCCGTTGCCGCGATGGGAAAATGAGCTATGGTGCGAAATGGCCAATAAGGGCATGAGTCCAGCTTTTGCCGGCTATGAGATGCCGATCCGCGCCAGGGGCAAGATTTTCAACGACTATAATTATGCGGCGATGTTCCCGGTGGTGCCGCCGGAAGAAATGGAAGCACAAGGTAAAAAGGCCGAAGTGGCGTTAGGCGCGGCTATGGCTTCGATGCAGGAACGCTGGGAAGGTGAGTGGCTGCCTGAGATCAAAGAGCATCTGGCTTTTTGGGATGCTTGCGATTTGGCGGCTTTGTCACCGGAGCAGATGCTGGCTCAGTACGATGCGACATTGGAAAGGACAATGCGTCTGTGGCATCTGCATTTCGAGATTGTAGTCCCGGCCTATGCCGCGATGGGCCTTTTCGACGATTTATACAAGGATCTATTCGAGGATCAGGGCGCCTTTTCGGCCATTCAGCTATTGGGCGGTTTTGACAACAAGACGCTTGAGACCGACCGCGCGTTATGGGATCTGAGTCGCAAAGCTACAGATAAGGAAGTGCGCCAGATAGTGACGACAAAGGCCAGTAGTCAGGTCGTTGCGGCGCTGGCGGGCTCGGCGGCGGGCCAGGCGCTTCTCAGCGCATTGAATGCTTATTTGGCCGATTATGGTCAGCGTGGACCTTCTTTGAGCGTGTATGAGCCCAGCTTAATCGAAGATCCCTCGCCGATGATCAAGAACTTGCAGGATTATATCGGGCAGGAGGGGGGCGACCCCCGTGAGCGTTTGGCGGCCCAGGCCGAAGAACGCGAAACGGGGCTTGCTAAAGCCCGCGAGCAATTGGCCGGCTATCCCGAGAAGGTGCGCGGTCAGTTTGAGTTTTTGCTTCAGGCGGCGCAAGTGGGGGTCGTGCTCTCTGAAGATCACGGTTTCTGGATCGACTTTCAGTCGACGCACCGGGTGCGGATGGTAATGGTAGAAGTGGGGCGGCGATTGGCTGAGGCCGGGGTGGTCGCCGAAGCGTCGGATGCATTTCATCTGGGGATGGCCGAGGTGCGCGATGCGCTTGCCGCCTTGCCCGAGGGTGACTTGCAAGGGCTGGTCGCCGAGCGTAAAGCCGACATTGACCGCCATCGAGGGGTACAGCCGCCGATGCAGTTGGGCACCGACTACGGCCCCCCGCCGGAAGATCCACTCTCGCGAGCCTTTGGCAAGTTCTTCGGCACGCCGCCTGAACCGAGCAATGAAGAGGGCAACCTCAACGGCCACGCCGGTTCGCCGGGTAAGATCCAAGGTACGGCCAAGGTCGTGGGGGCGCTCGCCGAGGCGGAGAAACTGCAGCAGGGCGATATCCTGGTGACGGGCACGACCTCGCCGGCTTGGACACCGCTTTTCGCGACGGCCGGGGCGATTGTTACCGATACTGGTGGAATTCTCAGCCATTGCGCGGTGGTGGCCCGCGAGTATCGCATACCGGCGGTGGTCGGCACCGGCGCGGCGACGAAGCGGATCAGCGACGGGCAGGTGCTCGAAGTCGACGGGGACAACGGGACCGTGCGTATTGTCGGATAAAAACCCCGAGCCGGCGTTCCGCGTGGGCTGGATTCTTACGACAGTAGCGTTGACCACGATGCTGGCGCCGCTCAACTCGACGATGATTGGGGTGGCGCTGCCGTTAGTCACGGCGGAGTTCGAGGTGGGGTTAGGCGAAAGCGGTTGGCTGGTCATCGCCTATTTGATTGTGATGGCTTCACTACAGCCGGTCGCCGGCAAACTCGGCGACCGGCTGGGGCACCGTCGGATGATTTTGGGCGGCTTGCTCTATTTTGCATTTGCCTCAATCGGTGCGGCACTGGCCCCAAGTCTCTATTGGTTGTTGGCTTTTAGGATCCAACAGGCGATAGCCGGCGCGATCGCCCTGCCGAACGGGACGGCGATTATGCGCCAGGTCGTGCCTGCCGAGCAGCGTGGTAGGCGTTTTGGTTTGGTAGGGGCGGCAGTGACCCTGGCCGCCGCCGCTGGTCCTCCGTTGGGTGGTGTTCTAATCGAATGGGTGGGTTGGCGGGCGGTGTTTTTCGTCAATTTAGTTCTTATCCTGCCGACATTGGTGCTCGCTTGGCGTTTTTTACCGGTGTTGGAAAAGCGCGCTTCCGATCACGCATTCGATTGGCTGGGGGCGCTGATGCTTTTGCTCGTGCTGGCCGGCGGGGCGGGCATGTTGACCGGGCAAATGGCGGCGGGCACGGCTTTGCAAGCTGGTGGATTTTGCATTATCATCGTCCTGGCCGTCTTATTCCTGCGCCGCGAGTGGCATCACCCCGACCCAGTATTCCAACCGCGTTTTTTCCGTCGGCGGACCTTTGCCGCCGTCAATGTCTCGATCTCGCTCAGCAATTTGGCGATGTACACCACTTTTTTGGTTATCCCGCTATTGTTAGCGGATGCGCCTGGTTGGAGCAGTACAGAGGCTGGTTTGATATTGTCGGTAATGTGGGCGCCTACGGTTGTTTGCGCGCCTTTGGGCGGTAGACTGGCCGATCGTTTTGGGCGGCGTTGGCCGACGGTCGGAGGGCTGTCTATTTTTCTGTTGGGGCTTTGGGTGGTGTCGGGGATCGGTGCTGAAATTGCGTTGCCTGTTCTCGTTGGTGGGTTGAGTTTGGCCGGCGTCGGATTGGGTTTATCTTCGGCCGGGATGCAGACGGCAGCGGTCGAATCCGTGCCGAGCCGGGAAGCGGGCGTGGCGGCTGGGATCTTTTCGACCAGTCGTTATATCGGCAGCATCACCGGGTCTAGTGTTTTGCCCCTGCTTTATGGCGCCGGCATTGGTATCGACGGATTTGATCGCGTGTTATTTATGGTCTTGGTCGCAGCGTTTGTTGCGGTGCTGGCGAGCTTACTCATCGAAGATCGCCCTCGGACAGACTAGATTTGGAGGCGTAAGATGCAAATTGTATGGGAACTGGACAATCTACAGGCGTTGGCTGATTATCGGCTCGATGTGAGTGGCCAGCCCACTGTAATCGATGGGCCCTATGGTAAAGCCATCGAATTCGATGGCGTGCAGGACGCGTTGTTTATCGGGGCCAATCCAGTGGCGGGTTGGCAGGCGTTGACCGTCGAAGTGGTGTTTAGACCCGATGCCGGCGGGTTGCCCGAGCAGCGCTTCTTTCATTTGGGTGAAGTCAGCGGCGATCGCGTGCTTTTCGAGACGAGACTGACCGAGGATGATCACTGGTATCTCGATACATTTATCAGTTCGGGAGAATCGAACCGCCCTTTATTAAATGAAGGCCACTTGCATCCAGTCGGGCAGTGGTACCATCTGGCGATGACCTGTGATGGACGGGAAGAAGTCAACTATGTCAATGGCGTGAAAGAGGCCAGTGGGCCGATTGATTTTGCTCCATTAACAGAGGGTGAGACGTCGATTGCGGTGCGGTTGAACCGAGTCTGTTGGTTCAAAGGGGCGATTGGCCGGATCCGATATACGAATAGAGTCCTGTCTGTAGATGAATTTGTGCGCTAGTTAGGGATAGCTTGATTCGATCTTGTTTGTTGCATAAATAATTGTAATTAGGTATCTTACTCAATAGTGTAGGTCCCCTGAGTTTCAGGCTACGCTATGTTTTTTCCAACCTACCGATGGTTTCTGCGCTATTCTCGGCGTCCCCAATCCTGTTTTGAGTGTATCCCCGAGAGCATGCCGCTGTATATCTCGGATTATCAAGGCAGGAGTTTATGTCTTCTACTCAATTTGAAGCCCTTGAGCTAAGCGAGCCTTTGTTGCGCGCGCTAGCTAAAGAAGGGTATGAACAGCCGACGCCGATTCAGGAACAGGCTATTCCGCAGGTACTGGCCGGCAAAGATTTGCTGGCTACCGCCCAGACGGGCACCGGCAAGACGGCGGCTTTTTCGTTGCCTATGCTGCAAGTGCTCAGCGGTCAGAAGGGCCACGGTCAGATCCGCGCGCTGATCTTGACGCCGACGCGCGAACTTGCATTGCAGATCGATGAGAGTTTCCGCAACTATGGACACTACTTGTCGCTGACGAGCACGGTGGTCCTCGGCGGCGTGCCGGTCGGCGCGCAAGTACGCGCGCTGCGTAAAAACCCCGATATCCTGGTGGCGACGCCGGGCCGTCTGCTCGATCTGATGAACCAGCGCCATGTAAAACTAGATCAGGTCGAAATACTAGTGCTTGACGAGGCCGATCGCATGCTGGACATGGGTTTCGTGCACGATGTGCGAAAGATCGTCGCGGCTCTACCAAAGAAAAGGCAGACACTGCTTTTTTCGGCGACCCTGTCGAAGGAGATTACCTCGTTGGCTGCTGGTATGTTGCACGAGCCGGTTAAGACCGAGGTGACCGCCTCGGCCTCGGTCTCCGAACTTATCAATCAACAAGTGCTCTTTGTCGAACAGGACGGTAAACGCGAACTCTTGGCCGAGATCCTCAAAGGCAAAGAGGTGGGCCGCGCATTGGTCTTTACTCGGACCAAGCGCCGGGCCAATCGGGTGATGAAACAATTGACCGGTCAGGGGATCGCCGCCGACGCGATTCACGCCGACAAGAACCAAGGAGCCCGTCAGCGGGCTTTGGCGGCCTTTGACCGTGGGCGGATCAGGGTTCTAGTGGCTACCGACATTGTCGCCCGGGGTATCGACGTGGAGGGTATTTCTCACGTGATCAACTACGATTTACCCAATGACAAAGAAAGTTATGTGCATCGGATCGGCCGCACGGCCCGCGCTGGTAACGAAGGTATCGCACTGTCGTTTTGTTCGGCGGAGGAAGTGACGATTCTGCGGGCTATTGAGCGGCTGACAGGGGTGCCCTTGGCCGTGGTCGAGGACCACGCGTTCCGCTCGCGTGGCGCTGAGGCGGAATACCAAAAAGACAGCGGATCCAACAACAAACAGGGCGTGGCCAAGAAGCGGCGCGAGGGCGGCAAGCCAGCGAATTCGACGCAGCGGCGGCGCAGCGGCGGTGCCAGTGGAAGTGTCAGTGGAAGTGTTCGGGATAATGGCAATGGCAAGACCGGCGTTAATCGCAATGGCAAGACCGGGTCTAATGGCAATGGCAAGACCGGGTCTAATGGCAATACCATTAGCCGGAACGACGGTAACGCCCATGTCGACGACAATATCGGCAATCGACAAGGCGGGAGCCAGGGCACCTCGACGCTCGGTCCGCGCGCAAAAAGCCAGCATGATAATAATGGCTCGACGCTCGGCCCGGCCGCCAATGGGCGGCGCGGTGGCAAGGGCAATACGCAAAATCGAAAGCCGATACAGGGCGCTACGGGCGAAGGCGGCAACGGAAATTCAAAACGCCAGTTTGGTCGACGGAACCGCTCGGCACCGACGGCACGTTAGTACGCCCATAGAAAGAGTATGACTTGAAGATGCAGGGGCTCGAAGCCTCTGCATCTTTTTTTGTTCTGGTTAGCAATCGGTCATTGGAGCGTCGTTCGGCGATGCGTTATATTTGCATCCGCTGGAAGCGCAAAATGCAGGTCAAACTCAAGAGAAGGGTCTCATAAAGCATATGGCAGACTTAACGGGCAAAGTGGCGATTGTCGTTGGCGCGAGCAGCGGCATGGGAGAAGCGACGGCTAGAACCTATGCGGCGGCGGGGGCCAAGGTCGTGCTGGCTGCTCGCAGTGGTGATAAATTGGCAGCGCTGGCTGAGGAATTGGGCGAAAATGCCTTGGCGTGCACGACCGACGCGCGCGATGCAGAGGCGGCTAGGGCGCTGGTCGAACAAACGATGGCGGTATTCGGCCGGGTTGACATCCTGGCCTATGTGACGGGGACCAATATCCCGGACCGGGCTTTGCAGGTGTTGACGGAAGAAACCTGGGAAATGATGCTCGGCACGAATCTGACGGGCGCGTTTCATTGCACCAAGGCTGCGTTGCCGGTGATGCGCGAGCAACGTGCGGGGCTGATCATTTATGTGTCGAGCGGTTGTGTGCAGAAGCCGGATGCCTCGGGGGTGTCCTATCAGGCGACGAAACACGGGATGGTCGGCTTGGCACACGGTACTTTCCAGGAGGAAAAAGAAAACGGCGTGCGCACCTGCGTGATATTCCCGGGGCTGACCGATACGCCTCTGGTGCTCAAGCGCCCGGTGCCCACCCCGCCAGAAGTCGTGGCCCAGGCGCTGATGCCGCAGGATGTGGCTGACGCCTGCCTCTTTGTCGCGGCGCTGCCCGCTCGGGCTTATGTGCCGGAGTTGGTGTTGTTGCCGGCGGGTCTTTCTTGAGGGAGTGTTTATAGAAGGCAATCTGGTGATTTACATTGTGGGCGGGATAAAATTCGCAGGGTGAACGCTAAAATGGAGAACAAAAAATGAGCGCAAGCTATCGAGTGCAAAATTGCTTCGGCCAACCGGCCGAAAATCACGGTCACCCCGGCAGTATTTCGCGGGTGATTCTCGGGCCCGAGGCGCGGCGGGAGGATCGGCCGACCGCCGTGAATACCGAGCGTCTGGTCATCCACACCAACGAATACGAGCCCGGCGGAACTTCGGGCGACGGCCATGCCCATCCCGACCAGGAGCAGGCTTTTTATATATTAGAGGGCGATATAGAGGTCGAAGTGGGAGATGAAATCTATGAACTCGGGGCAGGTGACTGCGTACTCTTGCCACGTGGTGTCTTTCATAAACACCGCAATATTGGCGACAAGCCACTCAAGTTTCTCTTTATCAGCGCGATGCTGGGCGAAGGGACTCCGCCGGGTGGCTGAGGCTTGATTAATCCTATAACAACTGATCAATAGTACATAACCGCGAGGATAAAGGATGGCACGAGAAATAAAAGACCTCTTGGATGAAGAGATCGCGGAATATGCAGCGGTCAACCCGCGTTCGCGCGAGATGTTTGCTCGTGCGCAGGAATCGCTGCCGGGCGGCAATACGCGCACCGGCGTTCATATCGACCCTTTTCCGATTTATGCCGACTATGGTGAGGGCACCTATTTTCACGACCTCGATGGCCACCGGCTGCTCGATTTCGTCAACAACAATACGGCCTTGCCTTTGGGCCACGCGCATCCCGAGATCGTCGCGGCGTTACAGGCGCAAGTAGCCCGCGGTACAGGTTTTTCCCGGCCGCTGGTGCTCGAAGTGGAAATGGCGGAATTGTTGAAGGAGCGGATGCCTTCGTTGGAAAAGGTGCGTTTCTGCTCGTCGGGGACCGAAGCGGTGCTCAATGCTTTGCGGGTGGCTCGGGCATTTACCGGCCGCAGCAAGATCGCAAAATTTGAAGGCGCTTACCACGGGGTCGACGATACGGCGTTGGTTAGTTATCTGCCGCCGTTGGGGCCGGAACTGGGCTCCGATCGCCAGCCACAGGGCGTGGCGTCGACGGCCGGTTTAATGGCCCATACTTTAGCGGAGACTGTGGTGTTGCCCTTTAACGATATTGATGCTTGTAGCGAGATAGTAGAGGCGCACGGGGCGCAACTGGCGGCGGTGATTATCGACCCATTGTCGACAGCGGTCGGCCTGACCCTGCCGGAGGACGATTTTCTGAGCAAGCTCAGGGAGTTGGCCGATCGAGTTGGAGCCTTGCTGATTTTTGACGAGATCGTCAGTTTTCGATTCGGGCCGGGCGGGACCCATACGGCCTATGGGGTGCGGCCCGACCTAATTTGTTTTGGCAAGGTGATTTCCGGCGGCACGCCCGGCGCGGTTTTCGGTGGTCGCGCCGATGCGATGGACCTTTACGATCCGGCGAGCGGGGCCAGGATACAGCAGTCGGGGACCTTTAACGCCAATCCGATCGCTATGGTCGCCGGCTATAAAACCTTGCAAATGCTGACGGCGGAGGCTTATGCGCAGATGGGGCGCTTGGCGGAGAAGGCCGCCGAGGGTTTGCGGGCGGCTTTTTCTGAGGCGGGCATTGCGGCCCAGGTCGTGGTCGCCGGATCGATGTTTCGGATATTCTTCTTGGATCGGGCGCCGCGCAATTTTCGCGAGGCGGCGAACGATGACGGGCAATTGCAGCGCTGGCTATTTTTTGCGCTGCTCAACCGGGGTATTTACACGCGGGTGGGCGGCAATGTATCACTGGTGACGGAAGAAGGGCATGTGGATACGTTGGTGCAAGGGGTGCGGGAGGTGTTGAAGGCGGTGGGATGATTTCGTTGCGGTAGAACTGACTCGCCTATTGTAGGCGGCGGGGTGTAACGAAACCTAATAGTAGAAAGAAGCTATACATGAGATATGGTTTGTCGGTGGTGTTATGTGCGTTTGTTATGGCAGAGTGCGCGGGCGCCCAGGAAATAGTCGAATCGCAGGAACACGATTTCCGCGTCGAAACCTTCGCCGAGGGTTTTGGCGTGCCGTGGGGTATGGCCTTTTTACCAGATGGACGGTTGCTGGTCACCGAGCGCGAAGGGGTGTTGCGCGTCGTCGGCAAGGACGGCAGGGTGTCGGCGCCGATCGAAGGGGTGCCCGAGGTACGGGCGGAGGGACAAGGGGGGTTGATGGACGTAGCCCTACATCCGCAATATGCGCAGAATGGCTGGATTTACTTGAGTTTTTCCGACCCGTTGCGAGGGCCGATCGGCGGCACCTTGGGCTATACGGCGATCGCGCGTGGCAAGCTGCGCGGCAAGCGTTTGGTCTCGGTTGAAGTGATTTATCGCGTGCCTGAACGGTTCTATTCACCGCACTCGCACCACTATGGGGCGCGCATCGCCTTCGACCGGGAAGGCTATTTGTATTTTGCGATTGGTGACCGCGGCCAACGGAGCCTAGCCCAGCATGTGGAATTGCCTAATGGTAAAGTGCATCGCTTGCACGACGACGGCCGCGTGCCCGAGGACAATCCTTTCGTCGGGCACAAGGACGCGATCGAGTCGATCTGGTCCTATGGCCACCGCAACCCGCAGGGCTTGGCATTGCACCCGGGCACCGGGCAGTTGTGGGGGGCCGAACACGGGCCGAAGGGCGGCGACGAGCTGAACCATGTGCGCAAGGGGCTCAATTACGGTTGGCCGGTGATTACCTATGGCATCAACTACGACGGTTCGCCGATTACCGATAAGACCGAGGCCGAGGGCATGGAGCAGCCGCAGACCTATTGGCTGCCGTCGATTGCGGTATGCGGTATCGACTTTTATACGGGGGAAGGTTTCGGCAAGTGGCAGCATGACTTGTTGGTAACCTCGCTGAAGTTTAATCGATTGCACAGAGTGCGGATGGAGGGGGTCGAGGTGGTACACGAGGAAATCGTTTACGAAGGAGAATCGCGGGTGCGCGATGTGCAGACCGGGCCGGATGGCGCGGTCTATTTGGCGGTTGAAGAGCCGGGGCGAATTTTGCGATTGGTGCCGGAGAAATAGGGGGGCTATGCTACTTGACGCGCAACAACTCGCGGAATATCGAGAACGCGGCTATGTCGTCGTGCCGTGTCCTTTTTCGGTGCAGCTTACAGAGGATTGTCTGCGCGCGGTCGAGCAGGTGTCGGTCGATCCGGAGGACAATACCGGCGATACGCGCAAGAACCACTTTCGCTTAGAGCCGCAGATCGAAGGCTCGTATTGGAGCGCACTCGACCATTCGTTGCCTTTTCTTAAAATCGAGTTGCACGCGGAGGTCGTCGAGATCGCACGGCAGATCATTGGCGCCGAGGATATTTATTATCGCAATGGTGGTATCAACGAACTGGCGCCGGGCCGCGGTTTTTTGTGGCACCGGGATTCGGGTTTTGCCACGCCGGAGTTTATGCACTACTTCTCCGGCGCAGATCGCGCGAGCGGTTGCCTGCGGGTGATTCCGCGCAGCCAGGACGAGGGCCCGGAGGCTTTGGTCGCCGAGGTTGAAAAAAGACGACGGGCGCGCGGTGACGAGGAGCCGGCGATGATGGAAGGGCCGGCGGATGTCGAGTTGGACGGGGAAGTGTCGTTGGAACTGGGGCCAAATGACTTGCTGGTGCGCAGCTCGCAGATTTTCCACGCGACCTGGAAAAACGACGCGTCGATTGGGCGGCTGATGCACCACTGGCTTTTCCGCGAACCGGAGAGTCTGAACCACCGCTTTCGCTTTGACGATTATCTGACGGACGAATTGCTTGCCGAGTTGACAGACGAGCAGCGGCGGGTGCTGTGGTTAGGGCGGGAGTTCGAGTTGGACCCGATCTGGGCTCAGGAACGGGAGCGCGAGTTGGGTAGGGTGCGCTGGTCGACGGTGATTTAGGCACCGCCTAAAAAAAGTCCAGATCGAGATCGCGCCTTTACATGCAGGGAGATTGGTCAGAGGCCCTATCCTGCGACATAAACCCCCGTCGACCGGAAAGGCGTGCCCGGAACAAAAGGAGCCGCGTCGGAACACAGCCAGACCACTGCTTCGGCCAATTCTTCGGGGCCGCCCCAAGCGCCCGATGGGCTGGGCCGAGAGGTGGAGCTCCTCGCGCGCTGGCAATTCTGCGATGACCTTTTCGACCCCTGGGGTACGGAAGACGCCTGGGCAGACGGCGTTGACGCGGATATTCTGCTGCGCGAATTCGAGCGCGGCGGTCTTGGTCAGGCCGACGACCGTTATAGGACATTGTTTCTGGTCTCCGAGTAGAGCGGCGTAGATGCCGCCGAGCCCGGCCGGGGCCGACGATGACGACTTCTTTGATCAGGCGTCTTCCTGTGCTTTTTGCATGTGTTGGGCGACCTGGGCCGAAAAACGGACGGCGCTATTGTCCTCGGGGGCGTAGCCGAGGACCTTGCGGGCGTTGACCAGGCTCCAGAAGGCGTGGTCGTTGCCGGAAATACCGTAGAAAATCTGGAAGGGCACGCCTTCTTTGTCGCGGATGTCGGCGGTTTCGATGCTTTTTATAATGAGCTGGCTGAGGTCGCGCTGGCTGATATAGGCGCCGAGTGCACGACGCACGCAGGTCAGGTCACCAGGCGCGCAGCGGTCAACATCGGTTTCGCGGGGGCCGCCGATGCGCACTTGGATGTTTTCGAGTGGGCGACCGTTGACTCTGCCGACGGCGAAGACAAAGCCGAGATGCTCGTAGCTTTCTTTGGCCCATCCGTAATAATTGTCGGAAAGAGCGCGTTCTTCGGGGTCGACGGTGTCGCGTTTCCTGGCGAGTATCAATGGCTCGTAATAATCGGCGGCGTGGTTCGAACTGGCGACGACGACGCGGCTGACGCTTTCTTCTAAGGCCGTTTGGTAAATATTGTAGGCCATGGCGACATTGGCCAATTCGGGCGCGAAACCCTGTTTGGGGTTGGGGCTGCCGACGAAGGCCATGTGCACGATGGCGTCGGCGCTTTGGAAGTGGTGGCGGTAGGCGTCGCGATTGTCATCGGTGAGATCGGCGATGTGGATGTCGGGTATTTCATTGCCCTGGCGGTCGGTGTTGCGCACGTCGAGCAGGGTGAGGTCGTATTGTGCGCGCAACGCCGGCAGTACGAGCCCGGCGATCGTGCCGGAGGCGCCGGTGAGCACTACTTTTTTGCGATTGGGCATCGGGGTGTATTCCTTGTTTTTTTTAGTGAGTTCGGTATGCGTCCAGACCAAGTTCAACAGGTGTTTAGCGATGTTAGAGGTCGCTTGCCTAATATGGAGCAGATCGTCCGTCGCCGCTAACTATTTGCCGCACATAAGGCTGTAATATATGGCACGGCGATTGCCGGCGGCGCCCCTTTTCTTTTTGCGCTTAGGCCTTATTTTTTCTGGCCTCCCCCAGAGTTTCATCGATTGACACCCAATAAAATTATACCACTGAAGGATACCTGATGCACGAGCAACACGTTGCCCAGATTGCTGCCGAACTCGGATTGCGGGCCGAGCAAGTAGTCGCCACGATCGAGCTTATCGATGCCGGTGGAACAGTGCCTTTTATCGCCCGCTACCGCAAGGAGGCCACGGGGCTTCTGGACGAGGTGGCGATCACCGATATACGCGATCGCCTGCAGCAATTGCGCGAGCTGGATGGGCGCCGCGAAACCATTCTAAAATCCTTAGAAGAGCAACAGGTGCTTTCCGATGAGTTGCGCGATAAGGTTATGGCGGCGAAAACCTTGAGTGCGCTTGAAGATATTTATTTACCCTATCGGCCGAAAAGGCGGACCCGGGCGATGATCGCCCGTGAGAAGGGGTTGGAGCCATTGGCCGAACTGGTTTTTGTGCAAGCCGACGACAGCGACCCGCTCGCCGCCGCCGAAGCCTATATCGATGCCGAGTGCGATGTGGCGGACGGCGATACGGCCTTGGCTGGTGCGCGCGATATTATCGCCGAGTGGATCAACGAAAACCCGGAAGCTCGTGCTGCGATACGCGACCTTTACGGAAATTACAGTATTTTGCGCAGCCGGGTAATTGCGGGTAAAGAGCAGGAGGGCAACAAATATCGCGATTATTTCGAATGGGAAGAGCCCTTGGCTAAGGCGCCGTCGCATCGCGTGTTAGCAATACGGCGGGGCGAAAAGGAGGGATGTTTGAGCATGCGGGTCATTGGCCCGGAAGATCAATGTTTGGCGGTGCTCGACCATCTCGCTGTCAAGGCGGAGAACGCCTGCGGCGAACAGGTGCGACAGGCGGCGCACGACGCCTATAAACGCATGCTTTCGCTGTCGATGGAAACGGAGATGCGCGTCGAGAGCAAGGTACGGGCTGACGAAGAGGCCATTCGCGTATTTTCCGAGAATTTGCGGCAACTGTTGTTGGCGCCGCCGCTCGGCCAGAAGAGCGTGCTGGCGCTGGATCCGGGTTTTCGCACCGGCTGCAAACTCGTATGTCTCGACGCCCAGGGTAATCTGCTGCACGACGACGTGGTGTATCCGGATCGCCATCAGGCCGAAGCAGAAAAAAAGCTCAAGGCATTTTGTGCCAAATATGCGATTGAGGCGATTGCTATTGGCAATGGCACTGGCGGCCGTGAGACGGAGACCTTTATACGCAGTATTGGCCTGTCGGCGTCGATACGGATCGTGATGGTCAACGAAAGCGGGGCGTCGATCTATTCGGCGTCGGAAGTGGCGCGCGCAGAATTTTCTGATTACGATCTGACGGTGCGTGGCTCGGTGTCGATCGGCCGGCGCTTGATGGACCCCTTGGCCGAGTTGGTTAAGATCGACGCTAAGTCGATCGGCGTCGGCCAGTACCAGCACGATGTCGAACAACCTGCGCTCAAACGCAGCCTCGACGACGTGGTGGCGTCCTGCGTTAATAGCGTCGGTGTTGAGGTCAATACCGCCAGCGAGCAATTGCTCTCTTATGTGTCCGGCTTGGGGCCGCAATTGGCGCACAATATCGTCGAGCACCGCCGCGCGAATGGTCCATTTACCTCGCGCGAAGCGCTGAAGAAGGTCGACCGGCTCGGCCCGAAGGCCTTCGAGCTGGCGGCGGGTTTCTTGCGCGTTCGCGGCGGTGCGAATCCCTTGGATACCAGCGCGGTCCACCCCGAACGCTACAAGCTAGTTGCATCAATGGCGGGTGACTTGGGTGTTGGTGTTGAGGACTTGATACAGCGCGAGGATTTGCGCCGCAATTTCGACTTGCCGCGCTATGCTGGTGAAGGTGTCGGTCTGCCGACCTTGCAGGATATCGTTGAGGAGTTGAGCAAGCCCGGCCGCGACCCACGCGAGGAGTTCAGCGCCTTTTCTTTTGCCGATGGCGTGGAGAAGATGGAGGATCTGCGGGAGGGGATGAAACTGCCGGGCATCGTCACCAATATCACGGCCTTCGGCGCCTTCGTCGATATCGGCGTGCACCAGGACGGCCTCGTGCATATCAGCCAACTCGCCGACCGCTATGTCAAGGATCCCAACGAAATCGTCAAGGTGCAGGAGCAGATTGAGGTGCGGGTCGTCGAGATCGACCTCGAACGCAAGCGTATCGCACTATCAATGCGCAGCGAAGAGAGCGCGGAGGAAAAGACGGCGCGGGTCGAGCGGGCGAAAGAGGGTGGGAAAAATACCGCAAAGAAGGAAGGTGCGAAGGCGCGGCCTCAGAAAAAAAAGCCGCAGAAGCGCGAGCAGAAGGCCGCTCCACCGTCTAAGCCGGACACGGCTTTTGGCGATGTCTTGCGGCAAGCCGGATTGAAGAGGAAGTAGGTGCTGGCAGTCCATTGCAGCGGGTGAGACGGACGTTGCGGCCTACTTAAAATCTAAACGCCTCGTTGGTTTGTCGATTCCGCTTGTGGTATCGCGCTGTCTCGGGCAGATGAGACCATGTACTAGTGAATACGATACGGGTGGTTTATAGTATTCTACGGTGGTTTTTTACTCGGTGATAAACTCTGCCAACATAGAGAGATTCTGTTGTGCCTGCGGGTAGTTCGGATCGATAACCGCCACCCGGCGAAAGAGCTACTGGACAATTTGGCTGCGATCTCATAGGAGTCCGTCGCCTGTCGCCATTGTCGCCGGATATAAAAACTGTGCCCGGTAAATCTGTAGATGGTACCGGTCATTTCTCGGTAGCGTTCCTCCGCTGCCGGGCCCAACGCCGCATTGCGCTAGAATTCTCTGGCGATGGCTTGCCGTGCCCTTTGCGCGACTGCCGGATCCGAATCGAAGGAGTCGATGGCATATTCGAGGGTGAGCAGTCGATCGTCGTCGGGCAAGGCTGTGCGAGCTGCCGCCAGAGTCGAGTCTACTGGGGCGCCGATACTTAAGATCATATTGCACAGCCTAAAATATATACTGCCGATCGGCAGTATGTCTCCGCCTTGTCGTATGGCTCGTTCGACTTGGGCGATTCCAGCTTTTTTCTCGCCGTCTATCCATAAATAATACCCTGCCCGGTAGAGAAAGAACGGGTGCCGCCGCGGTTTTGCGCTAGGCCTTCCTGAAGGCGTCGACGGCTTATTGGTATGGTCCCGGGCGCCAGAGGCGCTTGATAAGGACGGAATATTTCTACGGGTGTTTAGATCGCCGGCGATTGAGCCCGGAGGAGGGTGGGGCGAGGATAAACAAGAGAAGGACTATAGTGTATTTACACATAGGGAGAACATGATTTAATCGGTAAATCTGATCAAGAAAGTTGATTGAGGGTGATGCTGGGCGTATTCTACTCCTGTGATATGTTCTGCCCGCAGCATAAATTTTGCTTGGCTAAAGTAATCAGCTACACAAATAAAAGGGTGGTATGAAATGCTCGATGATCTCTACGATGTAATTATAGAAAAAGATATTATGGTGGAGATGCGGGATGGGGTGCGGCTGGCGACGGATCTGTATTTCCCCGCGCGGGATGGGATAAAGGTGGAAGGGAAGTTCCCTGCTGTTTTTCACCGCACGCCCTATGATAAGAGCGATGTCGAGCGCAATGGGGGCTACGGGCGCTTTTTTGCTCGGCGGGGTTATGTGGCGGTTTATCAGGATTGCCGGGGGACCTATCGTTCGCAGGGCGACGTCAATTTCCTGGTGCCGGAGGCGGAGGATGGCTACGACGCACTCTCTTGGATTGACGCACAGCTCTGGAGCAATGGGAAAGTCGGTTCTTGGGGGACGTCTTGGTCGGGCTGGACCCAGACGGCGATGGCGGCGTTGGGGCCGAAGAATTTGGCGGCGATGGTGCCGAATATGAGCGGAGCCGACGCGCACGAGGCGTCCGTACGGCAGGGCGGGGCGCTGGAGTTGCGCTTCTTGGCGTGGGCGTTTTGGCATTCGGCGGCCAATACGCAAACCCGGCTCAAGGCTGATCCGGCTGTCGATGGGGCGTTGAACCTCGGCGCGCCGAGCTTCGCCGATTGGTTGCAGCGGATGCCGATCCGCAAAGGGCAAACGCAACTGAAGCTTGTTCCCGCCTACGAGAAATGGGCGTTGGACTTGTTGACCCGGGCTGATTACGACGAATACTGGCAGCACCCGAGTTATGCGCCGGCACTTTTCTGGCCCGCGTTCCCGGATGTGCCGATCTTGATCATCGGCGGTTGGTATGACTCTTATACGCGGTCGACCTGCCAGAATTACGTCGGACTCGCGGCGCAGAAAAAGGGACCGGTGCGCATGCTGATGGGGCCGTGGACGCACGGTTCGAATATGCTGGAACTGAGTTTCGCCGGCGATGTGGAATTCGGCGAGGAAGCGGCGCTCGACAATTCCCGCGA
>Ga0233434_1001103_pt1 | contig 27696 bp, 23 predicted proteins | sample SI_122_August201_4_FD_182738 | JGI IMG/M metagenome (GOLD analysis project Ga0233434, IMG submission 182738) | Seawater microbial communities from Saanich Inlet, British Columbia, Canada - SI_122_August2016_120_MG | ecosystem: Environmental > Aquatic > Marine > Inlet | place: Canada: British...
TTTTATCTTTTCTTTATAGGAAAATAAATTTCTAGTTATTATATAGATAATATTTTTTATAATTAATGTAAAAGAGATTTCCAAATGATTACAACATAAATTATTTTTAACTATTAGAATATTCATTTCTACAATTTTATTCCTTTATTCAACATCAAATAGTTTTTGAATCACCCTTAAACTTAAATGAACATGATACTTCATTGAGTTTGTAAATGAAAGTATTAATCACAGGTGGAGCAGGGTATCTAGGCTCAGTATTGTCTCGGAAATTACTCAATAAAGGCTACAATGTAAGAGTATTAGATCAATTATGGTATGGAAAAGAATCAATTGAAAGCATATCTGATAAAAAATTTGAATGTATTCAGACAGACATAAGAAATTTGACCGAAACTGTTCGTGCAATGAAAGATATTGATGCAGTAATTCATTTAGCGTCAATTGTAGGAATGCCTGCATCCAGTATAGAGCCAAAAACTAGTGAAGAAATAAACTATCTTGCAACTAAAAATATTGCAGAATTATGCCAACTCCATGAAATTGAAAATTATATTTTTGCAAGTACATGTTCAGTGTATGGATCACAACCAGACTCATTAATTACTGAAAAATCACATGTCCAACCTTTGGACTTTTATGCAAAATCCAAATATATGTCAGAAAGAGCAATTGGATGGTTAAACAGAGCTCCAACAATCCTCAGATTTGGAACATTGTTTGGATTATCTCCCAGAATGAGGTTTGATTTAGTAATTAATTTATTCATAGCTCAAGCTTTGAAAGAAAAATCAATTACCGTACATGGTGGTGATCAATTTAGACCATTTTTACATGTAGAAGATGCTGCCGATGCACTAATTTTTGTTTTAGAAAATAAAATTGATGGAACCTATAATGTAATTTCTGAAAATATGACTATAAAAGATGCTGCAGAAAGAATCAAAAAATTAACTAATTGTGAGATAAAAATTTCTAAAGACATCTTAGATGAAAGAAATTATAAGGTTTCAGGAGATAAAATTAAGAATTTTGGATTCAAACCAACAAAAAATTTAGAGTATGCATTTGAAGAAATAAAAAATGCCATAGAAGATGGAACAATATCAAATTATAAAGATGTAAAATACAGTAATGAGAAATTATTATTTTCTTCTAAAGAAATGCAGAAAAAGGTTTTCATTCAGGGGCTTTAGTTTTTTCAAAAAATTCAGAAATTGATTCAACAAGATAAGATTTTTCTTCATTTGTCATGTTTGGATAAATAGGCAATGTGAGAACTTGTTCTGACAATCTTTCTGTTACAGGAAGCATTCCTTTTGATGTTCCAAATTCTTTTCTATAAAATGTAGTCAGATGTATTGGATCAAAGTATACTTTACAGAAAATTTTTTTTGATAAAAGATGATTTTGAAGATTATCACGAGTTATTTTATCAGGTAGTCGAATTGTATACATTTGATAAATATGATCATAACCATCAGGTACATTAGGAATTTGAATTTCTGGAAATTTAGAAATATGTGATGATATGTATTTTGCATTTTCTTGTCGCATTTTAATTATTTTGTCAAGTTTAGAAATTTGAGTTAAACCTAATGCAGCTGTAATGGTTGACATACGCCAATTATATCCAATACCAAGATACTGAGCAGCATCAGTATTATCAAAATAATTTTTAGTATCAACTCTTCCATGAGAGCGAATAAGTTTTAATTTTTCAAAAATTTCTTTAGAATTTGTTACAACTGCCCCACCTTCACCAGTAGTTAGAACTTTGTTACCACAAAAGCTGAATATTGAAGAATCAGCTATTGAACCAACCTTTTTTCCTTTTACTTTAGAACCCAAAGCTTCAGCTGCATCTTCAATTAAAATTTGATTTTTAGATTTTGCTAATTCCATTAATTCATTAATCTTACATGATAAACCTCCATAATCCATAGGTATGATTGCTTTTGTCTTTGAAGTTATTTTTTCAGAAACAAGATTTGGATCAATTCCAAAATTTTCTCCTTCAATATCTACAAAAACAGGTTTTCCTCTAACAAAAATTACGGAATTTGCTGTAGAAATAAATGACCAAGAGGGAACTATAACTTCATCATCTTGACCAATACCATATGCAAGTAATACAGCATGAAGGGCAGAAGTTCCAGAATTTAAGCATAAACAATAATCACTTCCCACATAATCTTTAATGGTTTTTTCAAATTCTTCTATCTCAGGTCCCATAGCCCAAAAAGTACCTCGTTTGACAATTTTTGTGATTAAATTAAGATCTTCATCATCGGTGTAAATTTTGTAAAGAGGTATTTTCCAATCTGTAGTCATTAGTATACGATCTGAGTTATAATTATCATAAATAAAATCTAAGTGTTAATAATATTGATTCAGTAAGAAAATACATTATTTCAAATTTAAATGAAAGTTATTTCATAATTCAATATTTAAAATTGGAAATAGATAAAATTCTCTGGATTTCCTTCATAAAAGAATAAAATTGAACTCATTATTATCACTAGGAATACAATCCAATATCTAAGTTTTAACTTTGAAATAATATTAGGTAAATTCTTTTTTCTATATGAAATAAAATTTAAAATGAAAAACAATCCCATCAAAAATAATGGGAGTTTCTGAGTAGAAATGAATTCGATTGTGTTTGTATATTGAAAATCAAAAAAGATGTATTTTTGCATAGAGTAAAGCATACTATCAAAATCTTGTACTCTAAATGGAATCCAAGCAAGAAAAACAAAATATTGCATAGTTATAATTCCAATAATTTTACCATAGGTTGTTTGGAAAAATTTTAGTAATTTTGTATCTTGAATTTTATTTTTTAGTAGACGATGAATTACTAAATACAAACCATGTAAAAGACCCCAAATTACAAAATTCCAATTTGCACCATGCCATAGTCCACCTAGAAACATCACCATAATCAAATTAACATAGGTTCTTGAATCCGATTTTCTACTACCTCCTAGTGGAATGTAAAGATAATCTCTCAACCAAGTGGATAACGAAATGTGCCATCGGTTCCAAAAATCTGATGGAGATATTGCAAAATAGGGTTTATTGAAATTAAGTGGTAATTTAAAACCTAGGACAAGTGCAGCTCCAATTGCAATGTCAGAATATCCTGAAAAATCAGCATATATTTGAATACCAAATCCTATTGTTGCAAGAATTATTGTTAGAGATTCAGATCCTATTGGATTTGAAAAAACAGAATTAACTAATGGTGATATATTATCAGCAAAAAACATTTTTTTAAAAAAACCTAGTGCCATCAAAGTAATTCCTAATTTAAGATTTGAATTTTTTAAAATAATTTGTTTTAAATTTCTATTTTCTGAAAACGAGTCAAGTTTTTCTCTTAATTGTGGAAGAAAATCTTTAGCTCTAACGATAGGTCCCGCTACTAATTGTGGAAAAAATGATACGTATAAAGCAAATTCCTTTAATGAATCACTTGGGGATAATTTTCCACGGTAAATATCTACAGTATAACTAATTGTTTGAAATGTATAAAATGAAATTCCAATAGGCAATACTAAATTTAGAAAAGGTAAAGATTCACCAATTTCAAAAAATTCACCCATAAAATTAAACTGTAATATTGCAAAATCTGAATATTTAAAAAATCCTAATAGTCCTAAATTACCTGCTAAGCTTCCAATCAGAAATAACTTCTTTTTCTTTATGTTTTTGGTTTCCCAAATTTTTTTGCCTATGTAAAAATCTAGTATTGTAGAAAAAAATAGTAAAGTAATTAGATAATTACTTGAAAAATAGAAAAAGAAATAGCTAGAAAAAACTAGAAATAAATGCTGAAATTTTTTGTTCTTAACTATCACTATTGTTGTTACTACAGCAACAAAAAAAATCAAAAAATCAATTGTGTTGAATAACATTATTCTCCAATAAAATTAGATATTATTTTTGTTAGTTCAACATTAGGTGTTATAGATGAATTTCCAACAGCAATATGATCATTAGAATTCCAAATATTTTTGTTTGTAAAATTTTTATGAAATTTGTATATTTCAATATCAAGTTCATCAGACAAATAATCAATTATTAAATCAAATTCATTTTCGTTATGTTGAGTTACAGTTTCTAAATAATATTGACTGTATGGAATCGTAATGATTATTAAATTAATTTTTTGAGCCTGAATTTTATTAATTATTTCTTTTAAAGCATCTACGTCTTTATTTTCATTAAGAGGATTAATCGAGTCTAATTTGTATGGAAAAGCAGCCATAGATCTTTTTAGTTCAAAATTGTTTAGAATTATTGAATTTGAATCACTTGTATGATAAAACGGAGAATTTGGTCTATCGTGGAGATTTTTTGGTGGATCTTTTTGACCAAGGATTTGTTTGATTAGTTTGATTGTGATTGTTTTTGGGGATTTAATCAATTCTAGATCAAATTCAAGATAATTTTCAAACGATGTAATAATTAAGGTAGAAATATTTTCTGGATCAGGTAAAATACTATCAGGTTTATCAATTTCAGATAGGATTTGTACGTCTGCAAAATCTCTATATCCAATACCATATACAATTAAAGAAGGTTGATATTTTAAAACAAGATCAATTGTGTTAAGGCGTTTATTTGGAGTATCTCCACTAATTGCTAAATTATAGACTTCATAATTTTGATCGTTTTCATATAATAAATATTGAATATTAGTTTCATTAAATCTTCCAATTTGACTAGAACCTATTAAGAAAATTTTCTCATTATTTGAATTAGATAATTTTGAATAAAAGTTAGTTCCATTTTGATTTAATATAGAATTTTTTTCTACAGAAATAATAGTTTGATCATAGTAATTTACAAAAAGTAGTAAAATAGAGACAGATATTGTAATTGAAATAAATATTGAAATAATAGTTTTTTGTGTACTCAAACAGAAAAAAGTTAAAAGATGTTTATTATAATGCTATCTTAGTTTATTTTTTATTTCTCTTAAAATTGATGTAAACAAATTTCTTGTAGATTTATCAATAAGATAAGTAAGGCCAAAATACATTATTCCACCAAGAATTATTATTGGAATTAATTGAGGTATAAAGTCATAAACACTTTCTGTATAAATCAAATAATTTTCTATAATTAAATATACAATGATTGAAGATGCAAGAGTAACAATAGAATATTTGCCTATGGGAATAAATGGAATTGAAATTTGATATCTTTTTTGCACTAATAACGCACTAAGTAACATAAAACCTATACTAACAAATAACAAAATGTAAGACCATCCAACAACAAGATTGATTTCATCCGTATGATCAATACCTGGGAAAACTAAGAATATTGCTAAACCACCTACGTAAATTACAGATATGAGTATCATTATTGTAGGAGTAAGAAATAGATTACTTTTCATATATTTTCTAAAACCAGCTTTTTGATCCAGATCCACTTTTTCATATGACTCTAAAATACTCATAAAAAATCCCATTATCATATTAACAAATGATCTTATAGAAATAATAATTGCAATAAAAAATCCTTCTGCATAAATAGGATTTAAAATATACATCATGGGTTTTACAAATACAATAGTAACACCTAAAATTGGAATTGCAAAGTACATAGTTCTTTTGAAATTTTCTTCAGCAATCTCATTTCTCGAAGTTGCTAATAATTTAGGATATAGTCCTTGTGAGAGACTTCTAGAATGTACTACCAAGTTTGATATTGCTGCAGCAGCACCCCAATAAGCAATACCTGTTAAAGAGCCAGTTAAAATAGAAAAAACTAATACATCAAATTTGTAAATTAATCCATAAGAGCTTTGGTAGACTGTCAACCATGACATTTTTAACCAAAATTTTATTGTGGCAAAATTTATTGTTCCAGGAATCTGATCTTTCAAAAGAATAAATAAAAGAATTAATCGAATTGAACTTGCAAGAATTGTAGTAATCAATGCACCTATAATTCCAAATTGTAATAATACAACAAATATTATTCCTAAAGGAATTTTAGTAATTTCAAATGATAGTGAACCAAAAGAAACATGTTGAGGTTTGTATCCCAAACTAATTGAATTTAGGATATTTGTAAGAAAAGTAAGTGGGATAAGCAGTGATGCAATTAATAAAATTGTAAAATCCACTTCAAGGGTATATGCTGTAAAAAGAGCTATTCCAAAATATGCTATTATTCCTACGCCAGAAAATACACCACTTGTTGAAATGGCTGTTTTTGCAACACGCTCTCCTCGGGCTATCTGCCTTGTGGTCCAATACGTGACTATAGGTTCTATTATTGTTACATAACCAACTAAACTACCAATTAAAGTCCATAATCCAAACTCTTCAGGACTTAATCTCCTGGTAACCATAATAACGAAAATTGTTCCAGTAATTACGCCTATGAGAGCTACTGAAAATGCAATTAACCCAGAATAAGTTACTCGTATATTACTCAATAGTGACTTAACCTCATTCCATGAAAAAATAGATACAGATACAATTTAATCGACCAATAGTAAAAAAATCAATGAAAAACTAATAAATTAATTTGTAGACAATAAACAATTAAAAAAAATTACGCGGTTTTATTGATGAGTTTGACAAAATTACATCTATTAATAATAAATCATAAAAGAATAGGCAATAATCATGAAATGTGAATTATTCTTTTCATATGAAAAAAATATAGATTTTGAAAATATCAAAAAACATCTAGAGGGTTTTCCTGAGCAAAATCAAATAATAACAGATAATTACAATTTACATAAATTTTTAAAAAAAAATAAAATAAATTCAAAAATGATGGGTGAACTAATTCCAGATGATGGAAATTTAGCCAAAGAGATATTTGAAAAAGCAAAAAATTTACAAGAAGGATACAGGAAAGCGTTCAGCAAGTTAACATATAAGAAAATTTCAATTTTCAGTGGATTTGATAATTTACTGTTTAGACAGTTAATTATTCTATTTAAAGCAGAAAAAATTCTTCAAAATAAAAGAGATACAATTTTTATTTTCAAAGAATATTTTCCAATATTTTTTGTAATTAAAAAAAGAGCAAATGAAATGGGATATAATACCATTCCAACTATTGGAATAATAGAAAAAAATAAAATTGGTACATTAAACATTACCAATACAGAAAAACTACAAACAAAATTATCTCAAAAAAGATCATATAATTTTTTAAAAAATTCAATTGGTAAAAATTTTTCATTAAAAAGTTGTAAGATAATTTTTACAGCATTTATAGATATAACAGGAATGATGACAAAAAAAATGACATATAATCTCCTTAATTATGTAAAAATAAATTCTAACGAACGACTCATGGAAAAAATTTGTAAAAAAACTAAATCCCAACCAAATTTGAAAGTTTTATTTTTTGTAACTACTGGAAGGGAGGATTTATACCTAAAACCATGGAATCCTGTTCTAAAATTACTTGGTAAATCATCAATTATCTATCAAATCTTTACAAATGACTTAGCTACAAGTAACATAATAAGAAAAGAAAATTTACCATTCATGAATCTATTTAGTGAAGTAAAAATATTAGAGAAAGAAATTGAAAGATTTAATTTATGGATAAAAATAAATTCTGAAATTAATGAAATTGTTAATGGAAATAGTTCTATTTTGGGAATGAATGAATTATTAGAATATTTTTTAAAACAAACACGTAGAACATTATCTTTAATTTTAATTTTAGAGAATATTATCAAAACATCAAAAATTGAATCTATCGTTGCTATTGCTGATGGAGAAATGTTAGAAAATATTGCAGTAGAATATGCAAAAAAAAATAACATACCTAGTTATTCTTTATTACCAGGATATATCAGTCCGCAACCATTTCTATCTGAATGGTTTAAAGTCAATAAAATTTTTGTACATGGATTAGATGGACGTGACTCAATGTTAAAACTGAATTACAATAAAAATAGATTAGAAATTACAGGAAATCCAAAATATGATTTTTTAAAAACAATCAATACGGATGAATCAAAAAAAATCATTAACAAAAAATTTGGTTTAAATGTTAAAAAACCATTGATTGTTATTGCAATGTCCAGATGGTGGAATAATGATGAAATTTGGATATCAGATTTTATAAAATATTGCAACAAAAATAGTTTTGAAGTAATTGTAAAAATTCATCCAGTCTATAAATCGGATGCAAGAGAATTAAGCGATAAAAAAATTAGTGAAATTAAAAAAACATGTTTGAATGAAAAATATACAATATCATATGATGGAGATTTATCTAAAATATTATCAGCCGCAGATTTAGTAATTACTGATTTCTCAAATGTTGGAATTGAAGCAATTCTTTTAGATAAATCACTTTTAACAGTCAATTTTTCTAATGAAAGCTTTGAATATGTTCTACGATATCACGAGTACGGATCATCTATTTACCTTCAAAAATATGATGATTTAGAAAAAATTGTTAAAGAAATCATAGTGAAAAAGATGCATCTAAATGATCTTGCCCAAGGTCGGAAAAAAATTATTGAATTAGTAAATTATCAAAATGACGGCAAAGCAAGTGAAAGAATTTTTAATTTCATTACTAAAAAAACAGAGGAGATTTCTTTTGAGTGAACGAGATAGAATAAAAATGAAAATTCAGGTAGCTGATTCAAAAAGATGGTGGGGGGATGACTTTGATGTGAGATTTTTCTTAATTTCTAAAATTCATACGATCCACGATAGTGTAATTTTAGATATTGGAGGAGGGATAGGAATTATCTGTTCAGAATTTGATAAATCTAATTTACGTGTAAATCTTGATAATTCATTTGAAGATTTAAAAATTTGTAAAAATAAAATGGATTCTGACATTCAAAATGTATGTGCATCTATGACAAATCTTCCATTCAAAAACAATTCGTTTCATCATATAATTTGTTCTAACATTTTAGAAGTAGCTAAAGAATTAGACATTAAAATAGATAACATAGAGAAAAATGATCAAAAAATAATTTATCCAACTATGGATAACATTCTAAGTGAGTCAAAAAGAGTATTACAAAATTTTGGAGAGATGTTTATAACAACACCAAATAATGCATACTATAATTCTAAAAAATTAACATTTAACGAATTAAATAATCTATTAAAGAGAAATTTCTTATCATTTGAATTATATTTTTTTAATACATTTCCAAAATTTAGCAATACTAAAAGAAAATTAAATATGGCAAATATTATTCCAAAAATTCTGGGTAATATAGTTAATTCAGATAAAATAATTAAGAAATTAATTAAGAAAAAATCAAAAAATAATTACAGCGTTTCATTCTTTGTAAAAATTAAAACAAAAGATTAATCCCATATTCGGCTTTTGCCTGGAAGAATATGTGAATTAATTTTGGAAATTTCTTTATTCATATCTAGAAAATCAATAATCTTTTTTAGATAAACAGGTTTTTTTCCTTGTCCCAATTTTTCATATATTTTTCTCACTACCATAAGATCTTCAGGATTATCAACGGTTAAACGAATTTCTGGTCTTTGTAAAGATTTCTCAGGCATAAATCGATTAATTTTGAAGCTTTTTTGATGCTCATGAATATACAATGAACACAATTCACTTCTATGCTTATCTTTTCCAAATTTATGAGATTTTTCTAAAGCATCTAAATTAATAACTTCATAACCACACCCAAGAGGAATGTCTTCAATCACTGAAAAATCAAAATTGCCATCAATATGCTTGTTTAAAACATCATCAATTTTCTCCCAATAAATGAAAGGATTTTCAGGAGTTGTTCTGAAAATTATATTTGCATTAACATATTGAGCACCTATAATCAATCGCTTTAGAACATCTTTATCACTTCCAAATACAAATTTTAGATGATTTTTTTGGGCATATCTAATAAAAGATTCATTTCCTGGATTTTCACTGATAGCTAGAACAACATCAGATATTATTTTTGATTTATTAATTTGTTCTATAAGTAAATCCAAAATAGAAAATTTTTCTTTATCAATAAGATGAAAAGGTTTTGCAAATAAACGTGAGGACTCAACTCGACATGCAATTACTGCAACAACTTTCTTATTGTTATGAGTTATCATATCAGATGTTAGAATTGTTTGTTTTTTAATATCCTTAGATGCAAATTCTTTTTCATATTCAAAGAAATGAACTGAATTTTTTTTGGTTTTTGTTCGCTTAAAATCAAAAAGATTTTCTGTAAGCTTGCTATTCTTTTTAATTAATTTCTTGCTAATTGTATTTTTTTTATGATCTAAACGATATTTCTTTTCATTTGTACTTAAGGAAAAATTAGACTTTCCAAATGATGATTCTGTCTTTCTAATGTATGAAACAAGGGTTCTAAATTCATTAGGATTTAAAGAAGAATAATAATCCAATCCTTTTTTAGATCTATCAAGTGTGATGTGTTTCTCAATCACATTTGCCCCTTTTGAAATTGCAAGAAGAGGTACAATTAATGCAAATTCAGAGTCACCTGAAAGATGATCCATGATTCCCACAGGTAAATTAAATTTTTGTTTAAGTTCAGATATACGTGATAAATTCATCTCATTTATTGAAGTAGGATATCCTTGGAAACCATGCATTAGGATTATTTCTTTAGGAGTTTTTTGAAGATATTCTAATGCCTCATGAATTTCATAAGGATAACTGCCTGCAGTTGATAGTAAGATCGTTTTTTTGAATGTTGATAAAAATTTTAAGAGTACAGGATTGCTTAGATCAGCAGAATGAATTTTTATTCCATCTATATTTAATTTTGAAACGACTTTAGCAGTTTTTAATCCAAATACATCAAAAAATACTTGTAATTTTTTTGATTTTGCAAAAATAACTAGTTTTTTCCAAGCATTATCGCTCATCTCTAAAGATTGGTATAATTGATAATTTTCATGATTTGGAAGAGCTAATTCATCAGCAGTAAATCGTTGAAATTTAATTCCATCAGCCTTGCAATTTGATGCTTTTTCTATGATTTTCTTTGCTATAACAAAGTCACCCTCATGACTATTAGCCATTTCTGCAATTACAAAAGTACGATTTTTTGAGAACAATTTTAGATGTTTTTTCTATGATTATACAATTATTAAATCTGTAATGAAACTAAAACATAATTTATTTACCTAAAAAAAATCCAATTAAATGGAATTAGAGAATATGGTGATTATAATTGAAATATAATTCTGATCTGTGGAATGAGTATACTAAAGATAATGATGAGTCATATCAAGAATCATTATCAAATTTCATAGCTAATGCATCATTAGTTCTAGGTGCAGAGAAAATTTTAGAAGCAGGTTGTAATATTGGTAATAATTTAAGGTCATTTAATTCTAAACTTAAAGTATATGGATTAGACATGAATGAAAAAGCCCTACAAGTTGCAAAAAATAAATTGCCAAATTTTGAATTTAAACAAGGCTCACTTACAGATATTCCATTTGAGGATAATCATTTTGATTTAGTATTTACAAGAGGAGTTTTAATTCATATTCATCCAGATGACATGCAAAATGCCACGAAAGAATTGTTTAGAGTAAGCAACAAATGGATTTTTAATTTGGAGTATTTAGGTGAAGATAACAAGATGATAAAATGGAGTAGAGGCGATGATCTATTATGGTATAGGAATATGGAAGAACGATGGAGTAATTTTGATGTAGAAATAATTTCTTCGGTAAGTATTCCTAAAGAAATTGATATTGGGGAGACACACTTAACTTTAGTCAAAAAAAGAATTAATAAATGATTACAAATATAATAATAAAATAAGTTGAAGAGAAAATGTTTGAAAATAAAAATATCTTAATTACTGGTGGAACTGGATCTTTAGGTCAAGCCCTTACACAACGTCTTTTGGATATGAATGTTAAAAGAATTAGGATTTTTAGTAGAAATGAAAATAAACAAGTTACAATGGAATCAAAATTTAATGATGATAGACTACGTTTCTTTATTGGAGATATACGTGATTTTCCAAGACTTACAAAAGCTTTAGAAGATATAGATATTGTTTTTCATGCTGCTGCTATCAAACATGTTCCAGTGGTTGAATACAATCCTTTTGAAGCTATCAAAACTAATGTGATTGGATCTCAAAATGTAATTGAAGCTTGTTTGCATGAAAATGTTGAAAAAGCTATTGGTGTTGGAACAGATAAAGCTGTTTCTCCACTTAACACATACGGTGCAACAAAATTATTAATGGAAAAATTATTTGTTACAGCAAATTATTATACAAATCCTGAAAGACATAAAACTAAATTCATTGCGCTTCGTTATGGTAATGTTCTTGGAAGTAGTGGATCTGTAGTTCCCAAATTCATTGAACAAATTAAGAACAAACAACCAATTACAATCACAGAGCCATGTATGACTAGATTTAATATCACTATGGATGAAGCTTTAGATTTTATTTTAGAATCAGCTAAAAAAGGCCAAGGTTCAGAAATTTTTGTTCCTAAACTAAGAGCATATTCAATAATGGATGTTAAAGATGCATTAATGGATATGTTAGGAGATGTAGAAATGAAAAAGATTCCAATTAGACCAGGAGAGAAAATTCATGAAGTTCTAATCAATGAACATGAAATGAGAAGTACTTGGGAGAGTGATTCTAACTATATGATTATTGATCCAAGATTTTCTGATGACCAAATTAAATCAAAATACCCAGAATTTAAAAAATCTGGTTCCTCTTCAAAATATTCTTCTGATAATGTAGAAAAGATTCCAAAAGAAGAACTCAAAAATATTATTCAAAAGATTGGTTTAGTGTGAGTAAAATTACTATGAATTATAATTTTAAAATATACAGTAGATAATAGTTATGATATGGAAAAAAATAATTCAAGTATTTTTAATGATTTATCTCACACACTTGTTATTGCTGAAGCAGGTTCAAATTGGAAATCTGGTTCTTATGAAGAAGATCTAGACCAGGCTAGTAAATTAATTGAAGTAGCTTCAAAATCAAATGCGGATGCAGTTAAATTTCAAACATATAGATCCGAGACAGTATATGTTAAAAATGCAGGAAATGTAGAATACTTAAACGATTCAAAGAACATAAATGAAATTTTTAAAGATTTGTCAATGCCATATAAAATGATTAAAGAACTAGCAGAATTATGTGAATCATCAAATCTATTATTCATGTCAACCCCTTTTTCTGTTGAAGATGCAAAACAGGTTGATCCGTATGTAAAAATTCATAAAATTGCATCATATGAAATAAATCATTTACGTCTTTTAGAATTTATTTCCAAAACAAAAAAACCTGTATTAATTTCTACAGGAGCTGCCACATATGATGAAATTGATTTTGCAATAAACATTATGAAGAAAAATCAAAATTGTCAGATAGGGCTTTTACAATGTACTGCAAAGTATCCGGCTCCTATAGAAGACATGAATTTAACTACAATTCCTAAATTAAGAGAAAAATATGATGTACCAGTTGGATTATCAGATCATAGTGTAGAACCAGTTATTGCGCCTATAATGGCTGTAGGATTAGGTGCTACAATTATTGAAAAACATTTTACTTTAGATAGAAGTCTTCCTGGTCCTGATCACGCTTTTGCATTAATTCCAGAAGAACTTGAAATGATGGTAAAAGGAATAAGATCTGCAGATAAATCAAAAGGGGATGGCGAAAAAAGAATCTTAGAAGTTGAAGAAGAATTATACAAATTTGCAACCAGATCTATTCAAGCAATCAGAGATATTCATAGTGGAGATATACTTGAGGAAGGTGTAAACATAGATGTTTTGAGACCTGGAAAACAAAAACGTGGTATTCCTGCTAGATTTCTTTTAGATGTAGTAAAGAAAAAAGCCACTAGGAATATTAAAAATGGTCAAGGAATTACAAAAGAGGATTATATTTAAAAATAAAAATTACAAAAAATTATTTATTTTCTTAATAATATAATCAACATCATCATCATTAAGATTTGGATGTATAGGAATAGAGACAATTTCATTTCCTACTTTTTCTGTAATTGGCAATTTAGTTTTGTTCTTATAAAAAGTCATTTTATGAATTGGTTTGTAATGAATTCCTGTTTCAATTCCACTATCTAGCAATTGTTTCATGAAAAATTTTCTATTTTTCACTCTAACCCAATAAAGATGATATGCACATTCCTTGTTAAATGGCATTTTATGTTCTATAGAAATTTGATCATTATATTTTTGTGCTATTTTTTTTCTTTTTTGATTTGATTTATCAAGTTTTGATAGTTGAACAATTCCTATAGCAGCAGAAAATTCATTCATGTACATATTCCATCCTAAATCTTTTACATCATAGGTAGCACCTACTCTATTTGTAATTCCACACCATCTTTTTGCATGTAGTTCTTTTTCAAAAATTTTTGATTTTAAATTATTCAAAGAAATTAATCCTCCTGTAGGCATAGCCAAATTTTTTACAGGATGAAAACTAAAACATACTGCAGTTCCATGAGAACCAATTTTATTATTATTATAGCTTGAACCTGCAGCATGAGCAGCATCTTCAATCAATAAACAATCATTGTTTTTAGATAATTGTTGAAGTTTAGTTAGATTGGCAGGCATTCCTCCAAAATGAACAGGTAAAATAACTGCAGTTTTTTGAGAGATTTTATTCTGAATTTGATCAGCATCTATACATAGTGTGACTGGATCAACATCAACAAAAACTGGCTTTCCACCATTATAGATAACTGCATTTGCAGTGCTAACAAAAGATAATGATGGAATAATAACTTCTTTATTTTTTAAATTTGTTAATGAAAGAGCTAAATGTAATGCAGATGTTCCATTATTTACAGCAATACAACTATTAGAATTCAAATATTTTTTGAATTTGTTTTCAAAATTAAGAACTTGACCATTTCCAGAACCTGAAGCCCAAAAATTACTGTATAATGTTTTTTTTAAAGCATTTTCTTCTCTTGAATCAATTGTTGGATCAAATAACTTGATTTTTTTTTTCATTTTATTCATTTAATCCTATTTGGTATGAGCTCGTATGTATGTTGAATAAGAGAAAAACCATTTTTTTTAAAGAATTGTTTAGATTTTGAATTTTTTGGATTAACATTAGCAAGATATCGTGATCGGGGGTTTTTTTTCATTAGTAAATCCATAGATAATTTTCCAATACCAGAATGTTGAAATTCTTTTTGTAGAAAAATTCCTATTTCATCTTGATTGGACAAATAGATTGATCCCACTTTTTTATTATTGAAAAATATTATGTACCATTTTGAATAGGGTTTTGATTGTAAAAATTTTACATGTTCATCATATGTAGGCATTTGTTTATGAGAAATATTAGCTCTAGGATCTCTTTCTTGTAATAATGTAAAAAGAAATCTATAATCAGATTTAGAAACAATTCCTAATTTAATTTTTTGAGATATAGGGATATTTAATTTAGACATTATCATAGGTAATTTTTTCTATGTTATCCTCTTTATCTCGTATTAAATTTCCATTTTCATCAGTTTTAAAAATTTCTTTATTAGTAAATTTATCACATACTTGAAGAAAGTCTTCTTTGGATAATTCAAATTCATCAAGAAATTCATCAAGGTATTTAGTTGGAATTTTACCTTCATGTTTCTGAATTAATTCTAAACCTTCTTTTCTAGCAAGTCGATTATTTCTAATATCAATAGATGCATGATCAGTGGAACGACCAAAACCAAATTTTAAAAATTTGAAATAGTCATGTAGTGCTACATATTTTGTATCAAGATTTTCATAATTAGTATATGTTCCCTCGTTAGGAATATCTGAAACATTAAAGCCCAATTTTTTAATGATTTCTAATTGCTGTCTTGCATCCCATTTCATATAATATCCCAAAAATATTCCAGTTACTCCCACACTGTGAATTTCTTGATCATTTGGATAAAGATATGGTTTAAGATCTGATAACGATATCCCATACTTTACCATATTTTCGGGTCTAATTTTATCTAAAAAATATCCTCCATGTTTTTCATTCCATTCTTTATCAAGAAATTGCGTAGAACTAACTGATGCAGGTCCACCATACTCCATTTGAGGATTTTCACCCCATACAATAAGTGGAATTTTCATAGCTACTGCTATTTGGACAGGAACAGTAAAGATTCCAATGTGTTCAGGCCATGCACAATCACCTAATTCTACAAAACCAAATCTTGCAAGTTTTTTGTATATGTTAGGATTAGAAGAAAATTCAATACAATCAAAACCTAAATTTTTTAGATTTTCAATATTTTTTCTACCTAATTCTGTAAAATCCCTGGGATGAAAACTAACCAACAATGGTTGTAATCCCATTTCATTTTTAATGAAATGAGCTTGATAATGACTGTCTTTTCCACCACTAACAGGAATAATACAATCGTACTTAGTACCATCTTTACTACGATGTTTCTCTAAAATTTGTTCAAGATCTTTCCTTCTAGAAGCCCAATCTACATTTTCCTTGTTTTTTACGTTATTACAAGCACTACAAACCCCCCTATCATCAAATTCAAGCTCAGGTTTTGTATCTGGAAAAAGGCAATTCTTACAATATTTCATGATATAACAATATAATTTTGATCTTAATGGCTAATTAATATTTTAGATTATTGAGTGTTAGCTAAATGATTTAAAACAAGTCTGTCTATCAACATTTTGTGAAGTTATGTATTTTCCCTAATGATCCGCTTATTTCATATTACAATAAAGGTGAAATAAAAAATAGATATTATAATCCATGTGATCTTTTTAATGAAATTCATGTAATTTCTTTTATAGAAAAAGATATTGAAGAATCTAAAGTTAAAACATTATTCGGAAATGCAAAATATAAAATTCATTGTGTAGGAAAAATTAATCTAAAAAATAGAAAAAAACATATAAAAAAAATAATTGATATTGTGAGAGAAATAGAACCGGATGTTATAAGATCATATAATACATTAATTCAAGGATGGTTTGCAGCATATTGTTCACAGAAATTAAAAATTCCATTTTTCTTATCTTTACATACGCAATTTGATCATAATAGAGCATTAGCAAAGAAAAATAATTTAAAAAAATATTTTGGATTAAAATATACAGAAAAATTTATTGAGCCGTATGTTTTGAAACATGCAGATGAAATTACAATTGTTTACAAAATTATTGAACCGTATGTTTTGAAACATGGCGGTAAAAAACCACAATTATTGTATAATAAAGTTGAATTGGAAAGATTTCAAAATGCAAACAATATCAAATCATTACCTAAACCTTTGATTTTATCAGTAGGAGCATTGATCAAAGAAAAAAATCATCAATGTATAATTGAATCTATGAAAGAAATTAACGCAAATTGTTTGATTATTGGAAATGGTGAACTATATGATGAATTAACTCTACTAATTAAAAAGAATAATTTGAATGACAAAATTACAATTAAAAAAACAGTTCCTAATAATGAGATTCAGGATTATTATAAATCAGCAAGTATTTTTGCATTATGTTATGATCCAGAATTAGAAGGTCTTCCCATACCCGTTATGGAGGCAATGGCAAGTGGTTTGCCAATTGTAATTCCATATCCTAAAACTGATTTTTCTGAAGGATTGGAAGAAACAGTGATGTTTTCTAAAAGAGATTCAGTATCTTTTACACAAAAAATCAATGAAATTTTAACAAATGAAAATTTAAGAACAAAATTGTCTAATCAATCAATTAAAAAATCCATAACATATGATGGGAAAAATTTGGAGGTAAAAGAAGCACAAATTTATAAAAATTTAATCAATAGAAAATTGTAGACATTTTTAAATAAAAAGCAAATAGTTAATTATAAAATCAATAACACTCATGTAAATATGAAATTAGTAGAAACATTAGACCATATTAAAAATAATTCGTTTTTAATTGAAATTTACGGTTTGGGATATGTTGGATTTCCCCTAGCAGTTAGATTATCTAAATCCGGAAAAAAAGTGAGAGGTATTGATGTTAATGAAAATAGAATTAATCGATTAAAAAAAAATCAATTATTAGATTCAGAAATTTATTTAAAAACAGAATTTAAAGAAGTTAGAGAAAATGGAAATTTGGAACTAGAACATGAACCAAAAAAAACAGACATTCCAAAAATTGGGATCATATGTGTCCCAACTCCAATTCCTGATGAAAATACAAAATCAGATATCTTTGTAAAATCTGCTACTCAAACATTTTTGACTGCATCAAAACCTGGGGACATATTGATTTTAGAAAGTAGTATAGAAGTTGGTACAACTGAAAATATACAAAAACTAATTGAATCAAATGGATTCAATGTAGGAAATGATTTTGGATTATGTTTTTGCCCCGAACGAATTGATCCTGCAAATAAAGAATGGGGAATAGAAAACATACCAAGAGTAATTTATTGTTCAGATGATCAAAGTTTTCAAATTTCAAAAGAGATTTATGCAAATGTAAACGGAGGCAATCTAATTCGAGTTAGCACACCTAAAGTTGCAGAAATTGTCAAATCCTTTGAAAATGCTTTTCGATTAGTGAATATCACTCTTGTAAATGAGCTTGCAATTCTTTGTGATAGTTTAGAAGTAAATGTTAAAGAAGTAATTGATGCTGCTGCAACAAAACCATTTGGATTTTTAGCGCACTATCCAGGGGCTGGTGCAGGTGGTCATTGTATTCCTAAAGATCCTAGATTTTTGTTGGAATCAGCAAAAAAAAGAAATTCAAATTTTGAAACAATTGAACATGCACTAAAAATTAATGAATATATGCCAAAATACATTTGTAATTCAATTGAAGAAAAATTAGATAGGATGGGATTAAAAAAAACAGTTCTTGTGTGTGGTTTGGCATACAAAGCAAATGTTGAGGATATGAGAGATTCCCCAAGTTTTAAAATTATTCAAGAAATGAAACAACGAGGATTTATCATTTATGGGCATGATCCATTTTTTGATTCTAAATTATCTGAAAAATATTTAATTGAAAATCATATTTCGGAATTAAATTTTGAAAATTTAAAAAATATGGATGATGAATCAATTAAAGAGATTAGCTGTTTATGTATTGTTCAGCACCATACTGAATCAAAAACAAGAATTAAAGAAATTTATGATAAATCATTAATTCCATTCATTTATGATTGCCAAAGTAAATTATTAGAAAATTCTCAATCAAATTCTAAATTAGATTATTTAGGAAATTAAAATTATTAATACAATAATTTAGTTTCTTTTTCAAAATCAATTTCTGAAAAATTATTCAACCAAAATAAGGCTTGTAAAGAAAACATAGATGCCCAAGAATTTACTTTTAGGGTTTTTTTCCAACCAAAAATAGATTTTCTAAATTCTTCATAAAATCCTCCGTTGACAGATTTATCTATATTTTGTGCCTGTAAAGTCAATAAGAAAGATTGTAATTTTTCAATAGTTTGATCAAGATTTTTTTGTTCTATTTTTGCTAAGAGTATTTTTAATCTTATTAATTGCGCAATAGGATAACTTGATTTTGAATGATATTTAGAATTAAACCACAAATCAATGCTACCGTCAGATTGAATTTGTTTTTCACACCAGTTAACAGCTTTTTTACAACTATTAAGATAAATTTTATCTTTTGTAACATTGTAGGTATGAATTAATCCTTCTAATGCATATAACAAAGTATGAAGATTAATAATTTTATTATTTTTATGAAGTAAAATACTACCATCAGATTGTTGAAAATGAGTTATTGAATTTGCAATTTTTATTGCAGCATTTAACGAAGTTTCATCATTTGTAATTTCATAAAGCTGTAATAATGGAATTGTTAATTTCACATGTAAACATCCAGATTTCTTATACCAAACTTTATCATCAATTTCAAACTTGTTTGTTTTTAGATTTTTTACTGGTTTTATGATACCATCATTTTCAATTGTTTCATTCAAAATCCAATTGTTCAATTTTTGTGCATATTCAAGAAATTTATTATCTTTAGAAATTAAATAGCAGTCCAATAATCCTTTTGAACAAATCGCAGTATCAAAAGAATAAACATATTTTTTTGTGATTCCTTTAGGTGAAATTCCTTGAATTATTCCACCGTATTTTTCAAATAAATCAATTAACCAATTACATGATGCTTTTGCATATTCAAGATATTTTTCATTTTTTTCATGTTCGTATAAAAATCTCATTGTACTTGCATAATATCCAGTTATTTCAGGGTACAAAAATGCAAATTCTTGGTTTTTTTCATCATAAAAAGAATGAACTCCACCAAAATTTGGATCTGATGAATCTGAGACAAAAATCCCTGAATTTAGCAACCAGTTTTTTGTCATTTCAAATGAAGAATTCAATACAAGGTAACACTTTTTTTGTTCCTTAAAAAGTCTAAAGACAGTGAAAATTCTAGTCTTAGTATTTCATTTTCCACCAATTAGTGGAGGAGGAGTTGTAGTAATTACAGATATTATCAATAAATTTGCTGAATTAGGAAATGATGTAACAGTAATTACACCTGATCTTGATTGGGATGGGGAACAATTTAATCCTAAAATAAACTCAAAAATCAAAGTTATTAAAACAGAGACACCCTCACGAACTAAAATCAAAATAGCTGCAAGACGATGTCAATCTAATATTAAGAAAAAGGCTATAGAGATAGGAAAATTAAATCAGTTTGATTTTATTTTTACAATTTTTCATCCATTTCATTTAGTTCCAAAAGCTGCAGTAGAAGCTGCAAAGGAATTAGGTATTCCATCAATAGTAAAAGTAGATGATGCCATTTATGAAAAAGCATCAGGCATTAAATCACTACAACGAAAAATTGAAAAAATGATTAATGGAAAAACTCTTAGATCAGGAACCAAAATTCTTGTTTCAAATGAGGATACAAAAAAAATTATCACCGATGAATACGGTGTAAAATCAGAAAAAATTTCAATAATTCCAAATGGAGTAAATTTGTCTTTATTTGATATTTCTACTAAGAAAAATTTAAAGAAAATTGTTTTTGCAGGTGCAATGTATTATCATAGAGGTTTAGACATATTACTTGAAGCAATTCCATCTGTTATTAAAAAAATTCCTGATGCAAAATTTGTTTTATTAGGTAGTGGTGCAGAGATGGATAAATTAAAGAAAATTGTTTCAGATGAAAAATTAGAAAGATCTGTTGAATTTAAAGGATGGATTAAAAGAGAACAAATTCCTGAAAATATTTCAGATGCTTCAATTGGGATAGGGCCTTTAAGATTAACAGATGTCACATCAAGAGCACTTCCAATCAAAGTTTTAGAATACATGGCAGTTTCACTACCAATAATAGCCCAAAATGGAACACTTCCTGTAGATGTTTTAGAAAATGAAAAAAATGGATATTTTATAGAGAATGCAAATGATTTATCAGAAAAAATTATTTTATTACTAAATCAACCAAAAAAAGTTGAAAGTATGGGAAGTAAGTCATTAGAAATGGTTCAAAAGTTTGATTGGGAAAATGTTGTTAAATCAATAATTAATGAATATCAATCAGTTCTTTCTCAAAATAAATGAAGCATCTTTCATTTTTCGGTTTGAATAGTCATATGCAATTCGTTTAATTATGTTTTGTAAAGATTTTGGTAAAGTATAGAATTTGAATTTTCCAAGTTTTCCACGTAGTGCCATCATTTCATGTGGACTGAATTTTGTTACTTTAAAATTCCTATCTTCAAAAATCCTTTTCCATTCTTCAAATGTATTTGTAAAAACATCAGTTTCATTTCGTTGTTCTAAACCCTCATTTGGAGTAAGAAACCATGCAATACCGTCATCTTTTAAAATTCTTTGTAGTTCTTTTGTAAAAAAGTCAATGTCATGAATATGTTCAACAGAATAAAAACTACCAATAACATCAAATGTTTTATCATCAAATGGAAATTTATCAGAATTAAGATTTACCTTAAATAATTTTGATCGAATTGATGAATCAGAATTATTGATTGCATATTCAGAACCATCTACCCCATATGCTTCAATCCCCATATCAACAAGTCCTTTTACAAGTTCCCCATACGCACAACCAACATCTAAAACAGTTTTAGGATGAAATTTTTCACGGATAAATTCTGCTCTTCTAATCCACATGGGCGGTCGTGAACGAGTTGAAAAATATTTTTTATCATATAATCTTTGTAAATCTTCATCATCATACTTATCTTTCATAATTTTCACTATTAATTTGTCAAATTAAGATCGTATTATTAAAGGATATAAAATTAAAGATTATTTTTCAAATACTGAACTATTTTCTTTGCAGAATTTCCATCACCATAAGGAGATTTTTTCTTAGGAACTGAAGAGTTTTTGGCAGTTTTCTTTAAAGATTTCAAAATGTTATTATAATTTGTGCCTACAATTTCAGAAAAACCTCCTAAAACAGCTTCTGGTCTATCAGTAGTTTTTCGTACAACGATCACTTTTTTCTTAATTGATGATGCAGTAGCTTCCTCTTGAATACCTCCTGAATCAGTTACAATATACTGACAATTTTTCATTAATTCCAACATTTCAAAATAACCAACAGAGTTAAGTGTCAAAATATTTTTTGAATTTTTTAATTTTGCAAATAAATTAAATTCATGTAATCTTTTTTGTGTACGCGGATGAATAGGGAAAATAAATTTTTGATTTGAATCAAGAATCGATTTAATTATAGATGAGAGAATTAGTTTATTATCAACATTTTCAGATCTGTGTAAAGTCAATAATACATAATCATTATAATCTAAAGATAATTTTGAATATTTTTTTGAGATTTTAGAATATTCATTAATTGAATCAATCACAGTATTTCCAGTAACAAATATTTTTCCATGAACTTTTTCTGAAACTAAATTTTGTTTAGTAATTTGTGTTGGAGCAAAAAGATAATCAGAAATATTATCAACAATTATTCTATTATGTTCTTCTGGCATTCTCCAATCATTACTACGTAACCCAGATTCAACATGAGATATTGGAATATTACTTTTTAGAGATGTAATTGCTGCTGCTAAAACAGTATTTGTATCACCTTGAACAATTACATTTTCAGGTTTTTCTTTTTTAAGTATTTTAGATAATTTTTTTATTATTTCAGCTATTTGTAGAGAAGGTGTTGTAGGAGGAATTTTCATAGAATAGTTTGGTTCAGATAAACCAAGTTGATGAATAAAATGCATACTCATATTGTAATCATAATGCTGACCAGTGAAGATTACTGAAGTGTTTTTTTTATGTAACTGCTTGATTAATGGTGAAAGTTTGATGATTTCAGGTCTTGTGCCCAAAACTATTGCTGTTTTCATATAATTCAAAATTATTTAATTTATGATACTATTATCAGTATAGGAAATTACTTTTTGTAAAAATTGACATTATTTATCCATAAATTATTAGATCAAATTCATTAAGGGATAGATGTAAAAATAACAATATATTATGAAAATCTTATTTATTGCTCCAAAATATTCTGGAGGAATTGGCGGTCATGCTTATAGAGTTGCTGAAAAATTACGTGAGCATGGTTTTGATATTAAATTGATGCATGTGCCCCACATACCAATAAACAAGCTCAAAAACCCAAGTTTTGTTATTTTTAGTTCATTCAAAGCTTTAGTTGGAAATGAAAAATATGATGTTGTTCATGCTTTTAACATTCCATCTGCATTTGCTATGAAATACACTAAAGCCAAGAAAAAAGTTTTATCCGTACACGGAATATATTCAGAACAGGTAAATTCTTTACATTCAGATACCACTGCAAAAGCTGCTAGCATTACAGAGTCTAAAGTTTTAAAATGGGCAGATAAGTTAACTACAGATTCTAAAACAGTCAAAAATATCTATAAAGAAAAATTAGGAATAAATTTTGAATTTTTGTATGCTCCATTAGATATTGCTAAATTTAATAATATTCAACAAATTCCTAAAAAAGAAAACCAAATTATCTACATTGGAAGAGATAGTTATGAGAAAGGAATTGACATTCTTAAAAAAATTGAAAGTAAAGTGAATGGAAAAGTCGTTTATTGTACAGATCTAAAATGGGAAGATGCAATGAAAAATCTTAAAGCATCCAACATCATAGTAATTCCTTCAAGAATGGAGAGTATTCCACAGGTGATTAAAGAAGCATTTTTTCTCAAAATACCAATTATTGCGACTAATGTTGGAGGAATTCCAGAATTAATTGAAGATAATGTAAATGGAATTCTTGTTCCACCTAATAATCCAGAATTATTACAAAACGCCATAAACAAGTTACTTTTAGATGATGAAACTTCAAAAAGACTCTCAGATGCAGGGTATGAATTTGTAATGAATAATCTCACGTGGAAAGTTTTACTTCCAGAATATGTTAAATTTTATGAAAATTTAGTAAATTCTTAAAAAAAGAATTTTTTTAAACCATCTTTTAGGGATGTGTTATAATTCCAGCCAATTAGTTTTTTTGCAAGAGACACATCAGCAAGACTTTCTTTAACATCACCTTGTGGTAATTCATCAAATTTGATTTCCAATTTTTTTCCAGAAAGATTAATCATTAATTGTGCCAATTCATTAACAGATGTTGGAATTCCAGTTCCAATGTTTAGAAATGAAAAATCAGTACTACTTTGCATTGAAAGTAAGTTAGCTTGTGCAACATCTTCTACTGAAACAAAATCTCGTGTATGAGACCCATCACCAAAAACTACGGGGGATTGATTTAGTTTGATCTGATCAAAAAATTTTGTTATTACTCCAGCATAATCATTAGTTTGACCAATTCCATACACATTAAAATATCTCAAACCAATTATTGGGACTCCTAAATCATGGTATTTTTTTGCTAGTTTTTCATTATCCAATTTTGTAATGCCATATGGATTGATAGGATTTTTATCAAAATTTTCCACAATAGGAGTTAAAACAGTATTTCCATATACACTTGAACTACTTGCAAAAACAACTTTTTTTTCAAATTCTTTTGCTAATTTAAAAATATTTTCAGTTCCGTCTACATTCACATTATGATATTTTTCCTTCTGGAGAAATGATTCAGGTACAGATGTCAAAGCAGCTTGATGAAAAATACCATCAGAATCAGAAATTATTTTTCTTAATGAATTTAAATCTAAAATATCAATTTTATGAATTTCAATAATTTCTTCAAATCCAGATAAATTTTCTAATCGCCCTCGTGAAAAATCATCAACAACAGATACTTCATAGTTTTTACTAACGAGATGTTTTACAATATGACTTCCAATAAATCCGGCACCGCCAGTAATTACAAATTTCACGTGTTTGTTAAATTTACCACATCTTTAAATCTTAACTAATAAAAAAATAGAATCTTATAAACATGGAAAAATAGGAATAAACGGTAGGTATTGAATCTTGGAAATTTACAATAATTCTTCAATAATTAAAGAAGTGTTAAGTTTAAGATATTGTCCATCACTACAAATTAATAAAAACAAATTTGTTGCAAATGATTTCTTACCTGAAAAAAAATCAAATTATTTACAATATATAGAAAATTCAATTTCTTCAGAAATTAAAAAAGAAGTTACTGAACAACATATTTCAATTGCACTAAGTGGAGGAGTAGATTCAACTCTTGTAATGGCATTACTTCGTAAAACAATGCCAGACATCGAAATTGATGCCATATCTTTAAAATTTGCAGACAGTATTGATGAAACAAGAACTGCAGCAAATATTGCAAATGAATTTGATGCAGATCACCACATTATTTCAATTGAAAATTTTCTAGAAGAACTCCCTAAAGCGATCAGCATAATTAAAATGCCATTTTGGGATACTCATTGGTTTCATATGGTAAAAACTGCTACAAAATTTTCAAATACTTTAGTATCAGGAGATGGGGGAGATGAACTATTTGGAGGGTATACTTTCAGATACAAAAAATTTCTAACTAATTTTAATTCAAATATGACACCATTGGATAAAACAAAATTGTATTTAGAATGTCATGAACGTGACTGGGTTCCTGATCAAATAGAATTATTTGGATCAAAGGCAAATTTTTCATGGGATGAAATTTATTCAAAAATTATCCCATATTTTGATAATTCATTATCTCCATTGGATCAAGTATTTTTAGCAGACATTAATGGGAAATTATTGTATAATTGGATTCCACTAAATAGTAAATTTCATAAATTTTTTAATCTCAAACCAATAACACCAATTTTATCAAAAGAATTAATGAAATATGCCCCACATCTAAAAAATTCTATTAAATATAATAAAAATAACAATATTGGAAAAGTTCCATTACGGGAAATATTATCTAGACATATTTCTACCAATCTAATCACACCAAACAAACAGGGTTTCTCAGTAAATACAATTAATCTATGGAATTCTCACGGAAAAAAGATTTGTGAGTATTATTTAGATAATGCAAGAATTGTTAAGGATGGATGGATTAATGGAGAGTGGGTTGAGAAATATCTTAAGAAGTTTGATGAAAAACCGGATGTCAGATATGTCAATAAATTCTTAGGATTGTTAGCATTTGAGATTTGGTATAGAATTTTTGTTACAAAAGAAATGAATTCAGAAACAAAATTATCTATTTAAAAAAAATATAACTAGTAAAGTAGATACAACTAATTTTTATTTGCCCAAAAATTATACTAATTATTGAAATCAAATCTAGTAGAACAAATTGTTTGTCCAGAATGTCATACAAATTTTTCACTGAAAATAAAGAAAAAACAAAAAGAAGAAATTATTGAAGGAGTTTTAACATGTTCAAAAAAACATTGTTTTTCAATTATTAGAGGAATACCTCGTCTTGTTACAGATAAACAAAAAGATTTTGTAAAAACAGAAGATGCATTTTCATCAAAATGGAGAAATTTTAACAAAACATATCATAATAAAAAATGGGTGGAAAATCAAAAAAAGTGGTTTTTAGAAAGGTTTGGTTGGAAATCAATTTCAAAATTAAATAGTTTTTTAGAAACACGTTCTAAAATTCTTGATGCTGGAACAGGGGTTGGAAATAGTGCTAAATTATTTTCATCAAACCCAAATGCACAAGTATTTGGAATTGATGCCAGTGAAAGCATAGAATTTGCATATAAAAAATATGGTAAAATAAAAAATATTCATTTTTTACAAGCAGATATTAGAAAATTACCATTTAAGAAAAATTTCTTTGATTTCATTTGTTCTGATCAAGTATTACATCACACTAAAGATACGGAATCTTCATTCAAAATGCTCTCAAAATTACTGGTTAAGAAGGGTATGATTTCAATTTATGTTTATAGAAAAAAGGGCCCTTTGCGTGAATTTGCAGATGATCACATTAGAGAATCTACAATTCAAATGACTGAAAAACAATGTATGGAATTTTCTAAAAGTATGGCATTGTTAGGAAAAAATCTATCTCAATTAAAAAAGAAGATTACAATCACTGAAGATATTCCTCTTCTCAAAATTAAAGCAGGGACATATGATGTACAACGATTTTTGTATTGGAATTTTTTGAAATGTTGGTGGTCTCCAGATGTTCCTTTTGATCAAAGTGTAGCAACAAATTATGATTGGTATTTTCCAAAATTTGCATATAGACATTCAGAAAAAGAAGTTAGGAAGTGGTTTAAAGATGTAAAATTAAAAATTGCTCATT
>Ga0233434_1001105_pt1 | contig 27675 bp, 33 predicted proteins | sample SI_122_August201_4_FD_182738 | JGI IMG/M metagenome (GOLD analysis project Ga0233434, IMG submission 182738) | Seawater microbial communities from Saanich Inlet, British Columbia, Canada - SI_122_August2016_120_MG | ecosystem: Environmental > Aquatic > Marine > Inlet | place: Canada: British...
TAAATAATTCTTTTTCTGAGATGAAATCATTATTCTCTTTAGTATCTTTGAGTACTGCCATCACATAGGCCATCTCATCTTTACTCAGTTCTTCAGGTGGGAATAATTTGTCTCGAAGGGTCTCTTTGATAAATTCTTGAACAGAGCCAAAACCATGTTTGTTAGCATGTCTAGTAGCACTTTTCAATAGCCTTTGAGGTAACCTCAAATTGATTTGTTGATTCATAGTATCTATTGGTATCTATTGGTATTTAAGGTTTTTGGTGGTTAGCTTATATTATTGGTGTGAGAACTAATTAATAACTGTTTGTCGTTGGTGACCAGTGGGTAGTGGCTCACACCGTGCTCCACAACTGATAAGAATCTCTAAAAAATTGTTAGTAGGGATATAGATAAATGTGTTTTGTGGTCTTTAAAGAAATTTATAACTTGGTGGGATTTTTTTTCTCTTTCAATGGATCTCTCAACATAAGAACGTATTTTCCTTGTTCTCGATTCTTTGGTAAGTAAGTTTGAGCTGCTCTTTGTATGTCCGCTGGTGTTATTGCATCTATTTTAGCAAGATGTTTTTCAACTGTTATACCTTTATCATGCATTGATTCAATAGCATGGACATGCCCACCATTAGTTTCAAATGTTTTTGCAATTCCGTATCTTGAATTTCTCTTTAGCCGATCTAATTCTGAATTAGATACTGGTCTTTCTTGCATTATTCTCATCTGTTCAAAAATAGCATCAATTGCCTCATCTGCACGAATTGATTTAATGCTACCTCCAACATAGATAACTCCAGAATTATTTTGGCCTCCATATTGGCTTCCAACATTATAAGCTAATCCCATACGTTGACTTACAATCTTAAATAATCTTGAATTTGAATCTCCACCAAGAATTTGTGTAAGCATTCCAACAACATAACTATCAGTTGCGGTTTCATCTGGTGCAACTATACCAATATTTAATTGTGCATTACTTTCTGAAGGTTCATCTTTATTGTATAACTCCGGAGCATGAGTATGAAATAAAGTTTTACCTCTTAAATCAGGATTTTTTGAAAATTTAAATTTAGTACTTTTTCCAGTAGCTTTGTCTCCAAAATTTTGATGCACAAGTTCTTCAATATTATCTGGCAAATTACCTACTAAGATTAAATCCATGTTAGCTGCATTATATCCTCTTGCTTGAAAACTTCTCATATATTCTGTCGTTACAGAGCGAATAACATCTTCATCTCCTGGGATGAAATAAGTCTGTGGAGAGCCTTCGCCAAAAAATGATTTTTTATAAGTTTGTACATCCTTAAATCCGGGATTACTTTTTGCATCAGAAGTTTCTACAAGAACTCTTTGTCTTTCTTCTTCAAAACGCGTAGCATCTAGTCGAGGATTAAATGTAATGTCTGAAATAAATTTTAAGTATAATGGTAAATCTTCACTTAGCATGTCGACAGGAAATAATGTTCTATCTAAACCAGTCATCGCATTATATGAACCGAATGTGCCTCTAATCCGATCAGTATCCTCAGGGGAATAATTAGCGGATCCACCAGTCATCAAAGTATGTTCAAGAAAATGAGCAAGCCCTTCCTCTCCTGATAGTTCATTTAGTGCACCGAAATTAACTCTTAATCTTCCAGATATTGTCTTAGTTGGTGTACTTTGTAGCATTACATGTAGCCCATTATCAAGGGTAAATTGCCTATAAGGTACATTGTGAGTTGACATTTGTTTGATTAATTATTAACCATATATAAACTTTCTGGTTATGTTCTTACTAAGAAGTAGTTAAGTAATTTATTTTTTGTTGAGTTGAAAAATTATCAACTTGGTGGGGGGTGTAGAATTTTGAAAAATTCATATAAGGAGTGTTAGTTTCAATTGAGAAAAAGACCCGAAATATGTAAGGGGGCAAGACAGATTACAATCGAATTACCACTACTTAGTAAATAATTGCACAAACATTTATATATATAAAATAAGTATGCACTTCATATGTACCAAAATGAACATTCACAAATAAATCCTGACCGTTTGGTAGAAATAATTTTGTATGTACTAAATGAAAATCCAAGTCTAGTAAATAAATTACCTAACATTACAGATTTTGATAGAATAAGGACCTTAGCTCCTGACTTAGTTCCTACTGTTCTTGGAATCGCCAGTGAGATATATGGAAAAATAAATTGTCACGGTGCCTCAGCTAGTCTTGTTGGATTAACAAGTGGCAAACCAGTTCCAATTAGTCCATATGATATGCCTCAAAGATTAAATGAAATGGTCCAAAATGATTCATTAGTTTCAAGAAGTTTAGTATGTGCAAGAATTGGAGATGCTGTTGCTCATTCAGGAATACTTTTAACATCTGATGGTCCGAAGTCATTGATTTTACATAAAGGTGGATATAATAATCCATTTGAAATTACTGAATTACAACTATTATTTGGAAATTCAGAAGTGGAATCATACTCGTTAAAATAATTATGTCCACCCTTTTTCTTTTTCAACCATAACCAAACTATGTATCTGCAACTCACAAGTTAGGGCGGTTTAACATTGTTATGCTTTATTTGAAAAAAATAAAAACTTTAATTAGTAAATCGTTTTGATCGGGCTAAAAGAAAATTTAAGTGCAATTAAGAATTTTTGTTGAGTTGAAGCATAATAGATTTATATATTGGAGCGGATTCTCAACTTTTAATGGGGGAAACATGTCCTTTTGGGACTGATGTACAAAGATATTGGGATAAACGATTTGAATATTTCTTACGCTTTAATGATGGAATCAAAATTGATAAGGAAGGTCTCTATTCTGTAACTCCTGAGAAAATCGCTTTAGAAATCGCAGAGCATACTAAAGGAGATGTTATTGTTGATGCATTTGGTGGGGTCGGAGGAAATGCGATTGCTTTTGCAAGAACGGGTAAAAAGGTTTATTGTATTGAATTAGATGAAGATAGAAAATCTTTCATTGAACACAATGCAAAAGTTTATGGCGTTGATGACTTAATTCATACAATTCAAGGAGATTTCTTTGCGAAAGCCAGCACAGTTAGTGCAAAGACAGTATTTCTTGATCCTCCTTGGGGTGGTCCTAGCTATAAAGAATCTGGGAGTTTTAAATTAAATAATTTTTCTCCTGATGGAACAAAAATTTTAGATTATGCATTTTTGAATTTTGATGAAGTTGTTTTAATGGTTCCTACAATTTTTGATTTTAGTGAAATTGAGAAATTTGATAAACAATATGACCTTCAAGATAACGTTATTAATGGAGAAATAATCTCTCAAACTATTTATTTTAGCTAATATCTTACATCAGCTATCTGTCGGCTAAATCTTCTAATTGGGAATTAAGTCATTTGGATTTAACGTCAATTAAGTTTAATAAATTTGGAGTTCTAAAAAAAGAAATAGGCTTTCCTTATTAAAAATCTTACAAATACAAAATCATGATTTAACTATCAATTTATAGTTGGAGAATCTGGATGACATCTCTCAAAATAATTTCTCGCGACAGTTGTTTCTGATGAAGATGGATAAAACAGTTCTCCTCTTTTTTCATACCGATCTGCTAAACCACAAGCATACTTCATGTTACTTATAGCTAATGTAAAACAGTCATTCTTTGTTTTTTCTCTTCTCTCAGCTAAAGAAATCTCAAAACTAATATATGCACTTGTTAATCGCATAAAACCTACTAAATCATCTTCTTCAGCAAGCGTTCGCAAGCAAAGTCCAAATCTCGCTGGACCAACTCCATTAAATCTACTCTCACCTAGCTCACTGCTTACTTCGATTTTTCTTGCAAGGGTATATGGGTTTACTTCATAACTTGTGTCTAAATCTTCAGATACTTTTCGATAATGTGAATGTGCAAGTAATCTTTTTGCAACATCTTCTGATCCAAGTTTAGCTGCTCTTAATGATTCATCTTCTATTTGAGCTGCATCTAAAGAAGTAATTTCTCCATCATTTAGTAACCTGTTTTCAAGATCTTCTAATTCTGATATCATAATTACATTAAAATAGGAACTCAGTTATAAAACTTCCTTTATTTACTACCTATAAATGGCAACTAAAGATCAAGTAAACCCTCTTATCTCATTTTAATTGCTCACTGCGTTCGCCTGGTTGACGGACTCTAAATTTACTCTTTTTTGTCATTTAAGACCGTTATGTCCAATCTTTAATTTTCCTAAAAAAAGAAACTAAATTGGTTTAATATAGAAATGGTTTGGGTTTATCTTGCAAGGAAGCCAGTTAATCTTTTTCTCAATTGTAAATATTCTTCAAACAATTCACCATTTAATGTCTTTCTTGCATATAGTTTATCATATTCTGTAGCAATCTTATGTGCCATATCAATTGCAGTTTCCTTATCAAATCCTTTACAAAAACCTTCTTGTAAAAATGCTTCAAGAGTTTCATGTAATAAGACTGGTTTCCTAAATTTTTTTTTAACAAGATTTGTTGCAATATAAATATCATAATCTCCAAGTGAAGAATTATCTTGCCAAAATGCAGGGTTTTCACCATCTTTTTCATTTTGTCTTGTATGTTTATGAGGAAAAATATTGAATGTCCTCTCTTGATATTCAAATTGATAACCATAACTAACTTTAGCTCCATCAATTGCTTTTTTCAATTCTGCATAATCAACATTTACATTCATATTGCGTAGATTATGAACATAATTTATAAATCTTCTTGACTATTGCTACTTTTGAGTCATTACATACATTGGGACACTCAAACCTATGGGTCTTTTAACTAATGGGACTTAAGAAAAAAAGAAGAAAAAATTATCTATAAGTTTCCAATCTTTTATCAATAAAATCAACTGTCATTTCAACTGCTGCGCTAATGTTGGCTTCTGTTAGAGTATGACTCCCAACATAATGGTTTATCCAATCTACAGTTACAGAACCATGTCCATCCCTTTGTTGATCTAATATAATATGGCGTTTCATAAAAGTTCTAAAATAATCAAACCTATTATCACTGTTTAGATTTCTAAGAATGGTTTTGTAACCTTCAGGAATAGAATCTTCTGATACTGCTGTGATCAAAAAAGTAGCCAATGGATCTTTGGTGACCTCCTTAAGAGTTTTCGCATAAGCAATCATTTGATCATCCCAAAGCTCAGACTGCTGAACAGCTTGATCAAAACCAATTTTAGCTACTGCATTCATAAACTGATCTGGTGCATCAAAATTGCCATGAACCTGACTATATGCTTTTCTCAAATCGAAGTAATGGGCGTGAGTTTCACCTTCTTCTTCAAAAACATTGTCTGTACATATCTCTTCTGTGATGAACCTCAAACTACTAGCTAAAACTCTTCCTTCAATATCATTTTGAGGTGTTGTTATGCTTCCAAAAATATGTCTTCCATAGCTAGGGACAGTTATACTCCCAAAAAGATATGTATGGCATAATGTGATATCTACAATTCTTTTTGCAACTTCTACATCATTTGTATCATAAAAAATTGGAGCTTTTGACCAATCTAATCTTAATTTTTCTAGTTTTCTTATTCCGCTGGAACTAGTTATGACTTTATTCATTCCTAACTCTTCTAGTGTTCGTATTGTTTTTACCACTTTATTTATTTAAACATAATTGATCAGTTATTAACTATGGTGTACCACTGCAGGTATACTAGCAAAAGATTTAAATAAAAATAGTAATCTTGTTTTGATATGAACATTACTGTACTCAAAGAAGCTGGACTTACAGATGGTGAAGTAAAGGTATATTTAGCGCTTTTAGAAGTTGGTTCGTCTACGATAGGGCCAATTCTTGAGAGATCTAAAGTTACAAAATCCATCATTTATAGGATCCTTGATAGATTAATTGAGAAAGGTTTAGTTTCTTACATCATCAAAAATAAAACTAAACACTTTCAAGCAGCATCTCCTAATAAGTTGTTAGACTATGTTGAAGCAAGAAAAGAAGAGATGGATGAAAACAAAAAGAAAATCCAGGAGCTATTGCCTGAATTACTTTTAAAACAGAACTTATCAAAAAAAAGTGAGGCGACTGTTTATGAAGGATTTAAGGGAATCATCACTGCTCATGATAAGAGGTTTGAGAGATTAAAACGAGGAGATGAATACTTTTTTTTTGGATTGCCTCAAAAACAACCAGAATATTTTCATGCTTACTGGCAAAAAGATCATAAAAAAAGAATGAAACTTGGAATAAAATGTAAAATGCTTTATGATCAAAAAGTAACTGATTCAATTTTAAAAAATAGGAATGACTTTAAACTCTGTGATGCTCGAAGAATGCCACTAGATGTTAACTCTCCTGCTTGGATTTTAGGTTATAAAGATGTAACTGTGATCGGACTTCCCTTAGCAGATAAGTCATTCGCATTTGAAATTGTCAATCAAGAAGTTGCTGATTCTTTTAAGAGTTATTTTGAATGGTTCTGGAAAAAAAGTAAAAAGTTTAAATTATGAGATTGTTCTTTGTTTTCAAATATTTATCTTAGTCACCAAGCACCTAGATGAGAAGGTTTGTGTAGCATAAAGAATTACTTTTGATGAATCTACTTGGTAAATAATTCGTTTTTCTTTTCTATTGTCTTCGAATCTGATTCTAAACAAAAACAGTTGTAACCTTTGATTCGTTTGTTGCGGAAAGGGTTGATTTCTAGAAGATTAATTTTGTTATTTACAATTTTTTTTGCTTTATCACTTAGTTGATCTAATTCTTTTAGAAATTTTTTTAGGGGTGTTATTTCGTATTCCAATTTTTTGGTCCAACTCGTTAAATAATTCTTTTTCTGAGATGAAATCATTATTCTCTTTAGCATCTTTGAGTACTGCCATCACATAGGCCATCTCATCTTTACTCAGTTCTTCAGGTGGGAATAATTTGTCTCGAAGGGTCTCTTTGATAAATTCTTGAACAGAGCCAAAACCATGTTTGTTAGCATGTCTAGTAGCACTTTTCAATAGCCTTTGAGGTAACCTCAAATTGATTTGTTGATTCATAGTATCTATTGGAATCTAAGGTTTTTGGTGGTTAGCCTATATTGTTATGAGTAGAACTTGTTTATATCTGTTGGCCGTGCTTGACCAGTGGGGATATAAGGTAAATGTATTCTAGGATATTAATATGTAATTACTTTGATCCCGGGAATTTTTTCAAAATGTTTTTTATTTTTGGTGAGAATTTTTGTAATTCCATTTGTAATTGCGATTCCTGCAATTAAAGAATCAGTAGATTCAATCGGTGTTCCTTTTTTGAATAATGCTCCTGCAATTTTTGCAGCTTCATTTGATGCTTTTCTATTTAATGGTAAGACAATCATATTTGAGAACATGGCATTTGCTCGCTCTTTTTTCTGATTAATATTTTCTTTTGCGAAAAATACTCCTGTAAGGATTTCAAAAACATTTATTTCTGTGGTGTATAAAATTGCTGCATTTCGGATTTTTTGGACAGCTTCTGGTTTGTTCCTTAAAAAATCAATTAAAATAGTTGAATCTGCAATCATTCTTATTCCTCCATCATTTTTACGATTTTCTTTAACCTTGAACCTTTTCTGCCTTGTTCTATAACTTTAAACATTTTATCAGCTTCTTTATCAGAAATATCACTCCATGCTCCTGCAAATTCCATGATTCCAGTGTTAAGGGAGGTTAAACGATCTAATTGATCAGAAAAACTTTCTCCTGGTACTTTTAGAGCGATTAATTTTTCATACACTTCTGTTTTGATTGATATGGTTTTTGTTCCCATCTGTGTATGTGTATGTGTACACAGATATTTAAGTGTTTCTGTCATTTTCTGTTATGTATGATTTGTTCTTGGACTAAGGTTTAATCTTCTTCCTTTGTTTCTGACAAGTTCGTGAATGTTCATATGTTGTTGTGAGAATTACTAATTAATAACTGTTTGTCGTAGGTGACCAGTGGGGATATAAGGTAAATGTATTTTATGTTAGGGGGTGTTAGAATTATTTAATCAATAAAAAACCTAAATATCTTTAATTTAGAAAAAATATTAAACAGTCTTTAGAACATTTCTATACGTTTGTATCTTCTGATCTAATTCTTCTGGTAAATTAACCTTGACAAGTTTATCATCTAATAACTGAGAGAAAGATTCATTATAACCAACAACAAACAAACCATCAACTTTTGTAACTCTTAAAATATCTTCAACAGCATCTTTTATTGTTGGATGTGTTGCACCCCACACTAAACTTGAATCAAATGAATTATCTGGAAATGAAGTATTTCGATAATCTCCAACTACTTTAATCCCTTCTCCTAAATGTTTAAAATAATGCTCAGGTTGTAAAGACAAATGGGTAACTCTATTTTCACCTAATGTATCACGTGGTTTGATATGAAATCCAGAACCAGGATAATATAACATTCCTAAATCAAAATTTTCATCTAAGTAATGAAGCACAGTAGCCAAATTATTATCTGGCTTTTCGATTGTCCTTTCATAGGCTCTGATTGCGTCCTCTTCTTTACGGTAATTTTTTCTCATAAAGGATAAATGAAATTCTCTCATTTCTATTGCATTCATAATAGTAATAAAATGGCTTGTAGTTTATAAACTTTCCTTATTAATTACTACTACTCAGTCACAAATAAGCCAAAGATTTATATAGGAATCTCCAACTGAGAACAATGAACTTAGCTCCATAAATACAAAATATACTAAAAATCAAATAAAAAGAAAAATGACCATACAATTTGACTTAGAAAAAAGAGATGATATGCTTGATATTAGGACAATTGATCCTGATGCTCATCTAGTTTTATCCCTCGGTGATTTTCTTTCAGATTCTGTAATGGATTTAGACGAATTAGTTATAAAAGAAACAGAATTAGCATTTTCTATTCTTTCTGAAAGACCTAGTTCCATGGATAATCTGGAAGGTAGGGGCGCATATCATAGTCTAGCTGCTGCTGGTGAATTAGAAAGATTTGTCTATGTTAAAGGAGTAGGTAGTGTCCAAAGCTTTGATCAGATAGGTGAATTAATTGAATCTGATATGTATAAATATCCTGGATTTGCTGCTAGTAGGGAAAGTTTATTTTTTGATGAGATCCGATTTGGAGGAACTTCACACCCAAGAACCTTAGGAACAGAAACTTTGCGTTGGGCAGGATTAGAAATGATTAATGCCTATTTAATTTTCAAAGGTCTAACTAAGTTACATGATATTAAATCAATTCAAGAAGCAAGAGATATGGGTTTAACAATTCCTTTAGGCGTTGCAAAATTTCCGGAATTGGGTGAATTATTAGCATCATCAGTTAATACTATGGCTTTGGAAAACAATAAAAAAACATCTGCTAGATCATTAGAATGGAGAGGAAACCGTGAAGGAATGGGAACTGTTGCTCTTGAGGTTCCTAGCAATAAAAGAGTTTTTGGAGGAGTAAACTTAGAAAATCCTACTGATGATCAATTATCAGATGCAGTTTTTAATCCTGGTAATTATCGGATTGTTGCTAAAACAATTAAAAGTTTACTTCAAGTAGGATTTGTCTATAGTGATAGTTCTGCACATTTGCAAAATATATATTCAGCACCGAATAGTATCTGTGCACAAGCTGATAATTCTGATTTAGTTCATTTAGGTTCAATTGATGATTTAGTACCTACTGAGCAAAACTATAACTTAGAAAGAACAGCAACAGTAGATGACCAACAAATATACTTGTTATTTACTGAATTAAGTGGGAGATTTACACCACCATTAACTATAGAAAAAAAATACATTGAACATCGAGCGCTAAAAGATGAAAGTTTAATCAGTTTTTATTCAGAACTATTTGAAGATGATTTAAATCTACCACAAATTCAAAAATTAATATCATTGCTTCCGATGTACGATCATGAAATAAAAACTGCGATGGCAATATCACTTCATCAAAAATACAAAAGTGAAGTTTGGATAGACTCTGGAAAAGAACATACGGAATTACTGAATTCAATTCCTGGCGTTGATGTGGTAGAAGAATATCGAAATAAAAAGAAAAACAATTTTGAGAAAGGTATCGGAAGACATCTTCAAATTACAGATTCAAAAAAGGAAACAATTGATCTGTTCTTAGAATACATGAAAAATAAAGATGAGTCCGTTTTAAATCAAATTAAGGGTTTAGCAGAATTTGAAACTGTCAGAGAAGCTGCAAACGTTCTTGAACCTGCAGATCAAGAAGAATTGCTGCTGAATTTATGGGAAATGAATCATCAAATGGATGAATTCAGTGGAAGTTATTTTCAAAATGCACCAGAAGATTGGTTCGAACATAGAATTGAAATTCTAACAGAAATAACTGAACACCTGCAAACTGACCCAGAATCTGCCAAAGATTATGTAGCAAATTTGTATGGGATTTTCAGACATATTGGTATTCAAAAATCTATAGCTGGTTTTAATGGTGGAATTGCAGGATACCTTGAAGTTCTTAATTATACTAAAAAAGATTCCTTCGGTTTAAAAGAAGGTGTTAAAAGACAAAAATATTTGATCAATTCTGGGGAGTTTTTTTATATGAACTTTGGTGGATTTCAATTAGTAGAAGATACACTGAATGGTGTTATTCCTAAAAAATCAATCTATGATCAAATGTTTGATAGAGGTCTTAATCATATTTCATATCAGCTAGGAGAATATTTTGAAAGTGTATTTGTAGGAGACCAGGCAACTTTTGATCAAGTACACAATACAATTGATGAATACTTTGAAACCCAAAATGAAATTTATCCAGGACAAGATCCAGAGTTGATCGAAGACGCAATTACAAGATTAAATGAATTAGCAGATACTTTTGATGTTCCAGCAACCAGAATGTGGCATTATCAATATTTGAGCAAAATAGTTTTTGGTGGTGTGTTAGAAGATACCGACAGTCAAAGATTGTATCAGAGTAAGGTAATGGATGAGTTGGAGTTAATGTCTGCTGCTAAGTTATAGTTTTCAGATTCTTAACTACTTTTTTAATTTTGTCCTTTTAAGAAATATTGAACTTGAGTACATTTTTAGTTAATTTTGATCTAGCAAAAATTTATTAAACATTTTAATTTATTAATATTCATGAAATTAATAATTGCCATCATGTTATCAGTATTACCACTAATTTCATGGTGCAGTCAGTACTTGCTATCAAAAAAGAATGGTTTGATGAGTTCATTTAAGGAACATTGGACTTGTTATTCTGCCGATTGGATATTTGTGATAATTAATTTTTTGTTTATTTATTCTGTTCAAATATCTAATAAACTATGGTTAATTTTTTTATTTAGTTTTGTTATAAACTTAATCACACACTATTTTTGGGGATGTAAAAATAGAATTGAACAATTGAATGGTCATTTTTTTCATAGTAAGACAAGCAAATTGAATAAATCTGGAATAATTCATCTATTTTTTTCTGCAATTGAAATGACAATAGTTATCTCGATTCTGCTATTAACTCCAGTATTTCCAATTATTTTTTTAGAACTTTTATTTGTGTTTATCTTTGCTGGATTAATCACATTTGGATGTTATAAAACTCATTCAAAAATTAATAATTTTGATTTGTTAGTTAGTTTGGCTTTAATCGCAGCTGTTTTTTTGAAGATAATGTTGTTGCTCAATTAATAAAATTTAGTTCTACTTTGATCTCCTACTAAAAGAAATTCTCTTAATACCTAGTTAACATAACTTGTTGTGATTTCCGATCAAAGTCATTCATATTAGATTCTCTTATTCGCATATCTTGTTTAATTTTATCAGTTAACCAACCTGCATTTCTTTGAATAATCGGTGATATTCCTTCTTCTTTTTTTCTAGTTTTTAATGGTTCCCACAAAAACATCGCTCCCTGTTCAGCCAATGAACTTACCATGTTATTAATTGCAAGTTGCTGCCCTTCTTTTGGTAACATGTATAACACATTACTACAGATGATGTAATCAAATTTTTTATTCAATTCGACAATAGCAATATCTCCATTAATGGCTTCAACATCTCCATTAGAAATTTTTTGAGTAAAAGATCTTGGGATAGCTGCGTAGTGTACACCTTCTTCTAAAAGATCATCAAGTGCCTCTGGAGGATTTGTTGCTAAGCCTTCCATTTTTTGATGAGTTAGTTTATCAGATTGTTTAGTCATTGTTAAATATCTTTTCCAAGCATTTTTTCGCCAATTCATTCTTGGTGAATATTCATCAGGATGGTCTTTAACAAAGGCATGTGGAACAAAAATATTTTCTCTGTTTGTAACATCTGACAAAGCTACAGGATCAATATCTACAACTGTGATAGAATAATCTAAATTTTTCCAATCAAAATATGCTGCTACATTAAATAATTCATAAGGACATAAAACTTGAACTGATTTTTTACCACTTCTGGCATGGTAACCAGCACCGATTAACAAAACATTAAGTTTTTCTTTTGAAGAGAAATCTCCTTTAACCAATTGATTTAATCCCCAAATTGCATCTTCACCTCTACTCATATCTGTTTGGAGACTAGTGTTTCTACTTGAATCAGAAATATATCTTTCTTTTGCTTCTCTAAACCATTGGTGATTATGCATAACGTCCTTTGTAGAGTTATCAGTTATAAATCTTTCTCAGTTTAATCACTCAATAGTGATAATTGCCTGAGATTTTAGAGTGTTTTATTTAGATTCTGATTTTGAAGAAACATTTTCTGTTGTAGATGTAAAATATTCAAATGGAATACTTGGTGGTGCAGAGTATAACTCACAATTTGCACCGATAAAGAAAAGCTAAATTAATGCTAAGATTTTTTATTTTAAATAAAACAAATTGTCTAATCTAGAAAGTAGGTTGAGATTATATTGCCATAGTTCTCTAATCCAATAACTTTTCAGCTGAACTAATATGCTTCCTAGAAATATTTCTGTTAAGCTATTTATGGTGTTGCGATTGGCTGATTAATCTCAATTACTAAATCATCAGTTTCACTAACAGCTTCACCATCAAAAGCTTTCCACTCAAAAGTATCTTCTCCTTCATAATTCTCTGGGCGGTACTCAAGATCTGCTGGATCAATTAAGTCTCCTGCCTGAACAACAGTGCCATCAATTAAAAGTATTCCAACATTAGGATCTGTTTCTGTGATTAAGATGAGTTCATCATTTTTTTCTGTTTCAAACTCTGCTACCTCAAACTCATCACTAGACATTGAACCAGTTATCTTTATAAAAATATTTACAAAGAAAAATTTAAATTTGTTCACAACACCTACAGCTTCGTAAGTAATATCTTTATTATCTAAAGCATAAGTTAAGGATGCAAGTGGATCATTAGACTCCATAATTGTTACAATTGTTTTTTCTGTAGTATAGGCATTTAAAGATGGGTCCTCAACTTCATGTTGTGATAAACCTTCAACTTTGGCATCTTGAGTAATTAAAGCTAAGACGATAGTTTCGTCTCCAGTATCGATATGAATATTTATTCTTTCATCACCAAATATTTTGTCTATTGGCGATGGGATTTCATTTCCTTGAATCTCTGAATCAATTTCTTGTACTATTTCAGACAAATCTTGAGCCAAAGCTAATGGGACTAATAAAATCATTAAAAGAAAGATTATTTTTTTCATGTAGTAAATAAAACTGAATGGCTAATAAATGTTTTGTTTTGATGTATATGATGTTGATGATGTAATTGAACGATTGAGATTAGGTAAAATAAGTTAATTAGTTATGTTGTAAAAAGAAGAAGAAGTAAATTTTGTATGTTCTACATTTTAGAAATCAAATTAATAAAATAAAAGAAAAAATTAATTTAAGTCATATGTCTCATAATTTTTATGTCCTTCTTCAAAGGAGGTAATTACTGCCTGTCCACGACCACCTGTATGTTGCCATCCATGAGCAACATTTTTAGGGATTAAAGCAAAGAAGGTCTTATTAACTTTGTACACTTTCCCATTCAATGTTAAATTGGCATTTTTTGCAAAATAAAGGGACTTAGTATGTTTGTGTTCTTTAATTCCTTCTCCTACGTTTGCCAACATAGTTTCTGATCCTGGACTATTTCTTACATGGTCAATAACATTAGTATCAATTTGACCAACTTCAACTCCATATTCTATTTTATTCATTTTTATCACCTGTGAATTTTATATCCCAATTTTCTTGCACTTTGTCCACAATACCACCATTACGAGAAACAAATGTCAATCCATTTTTTCCTGCTGCAAATCCATGAGCCACATTTGCTTCAAAGTATACTTCAACTCCTGGATCAACATACTTCCCATGAAGTTTGCTGTCAGTTGAAAGAACTTCAGCATTACCTGCAACAATATACATTCTGGCTTCACATTGGTGTGTATGCAGTGGGATGATCCCATTCGCTTCGACAGTTACTAGGATGTCTTGCCCGATTTCAACTTTAGGATCGTAAGACTGCATTGGTCGAATTACAACTCCTGCAAGGCCTTGATGTGTTATTGTTTCCAAATTTCTGATGTATCCATTCATTTTTATCACCTTGTTATATCATATTATATCATATGGTCAGTCCATGCTGTTAATTAAACGAGTGTGCCAATATTTTTTATTAATGGAAATATTTATAAGTATTAATTCCATTAATGTTAAAATGAACCTGAAAGATAGAAAGTTACTTTTTTATTTAGATTATGATGCTAGAGCTAGTTTAACTGATTTAAGCAAAAAATTGCAGTTATCAAAACAAAATATTAGTTATAAAATTAAGAAATTAGAGGAAGCTGGGATTATAGAAAAATATGTGTCTGTGATCGATATTCACAAACTTGGTTATTTAACTTATCGGGCATATATTCGGCTTGGAAAATTAAAGAATCAAGACATTAAAAAAATTGAAAAATACTTTGTAGAGAACCCAAGTATCCTTTGGTTTGTTAGTATCAGTGGAACATGGGATTATGAACTGGTGTCTGTTGCAAAAAATTATATTGAGTTTGCAAAGCAATTTAACTCAATCAGAGAATATCTCAAAGAACGCTTAGTAAAATTTGATCTTTCATTATCAATTGTGAACTTGCATTATAAAAAAGATTATCTTATCAATAATAAACGGAAGTTTGGGAATATTGCGTATTATGGGTATGAACCAAAAGATGAAAAAATAGATCTAGTTGACACTAAACTTTTGATAGAACTCTCAAAAAATTGTAGGAGAAGCAATCAAGAGATCGGTAAAATTCTGGGTGTCACACATCACACTATTAAAGCGCGAATACAGCGGATGGAGAAATTGGGTGTTATTCAATCTCATAGATCAAAAATTCACATTCAAAAATTGGGTTACAAACATATGAAAGCAGCATTTCATTTGTATCCTCATTCTGAAAAAGAAGAAAAGGAACTTGCAACATATTTGTCCTCTTTTCCAAATGTAACTTATGTTGTAAAAATACTTGGTAAATGGGAAATAGAGATAGAAGCAGAGGTTGAAAATGAAGAATATTTTTCAGATATTTTGAGGGCTGTGAGAAACAAGTATCCAAATTTGATAAATGATTATTACACATTTCAAGTAACTAGAGAAATAAAACTCAATTATTTTCCGATTGGAGAATTGTTGTTGAAGACATAAACTTCTGTTACTTTATCCCAAATTGTTTTTTCACCTTCAGAGCCATCTGCTTCTTGGAAACTCCGCCACAGACATCATCGGAAAATTCATTGATTGAAAACATACACAACTCATAAAGAATTTTTCCAAGTCCTTTACCTTTCGGAGTTAGGTGATACTCTATTGTTACTGGATGTTTATTTGTAATTCTTTTTTCAATTACAGCATTTGATTCTAATTCTTTGAGTCTTGTTGATAACATTTTGGTGCTTAAGTTCGAATTTGCTTCTAAAAATTGATGAAATCTAGTCTTACCTGTAAAAAGATCCCTTAGTATTGGGATAGACCATTTCTTTCCGATGTACTGCAATGTGTTATCAATTGGACATTTTTTTGCCATGTTGTTTACCTAGTTACTTCTTGGTTACAAAAGGTATTTAAATTACTTATAGTAATAAGGTAAATAAAAGAAATATATAAATATTTCTATTTTTTTTGGAGGAAATTAAAAAATGACACAAGAATGTAATGAAGGAAGTAGTAAACAAGAATGTCAAACTAAAGGTGGATCCAGTTCATGCGGTTCTAAAGGTTCAGGCTGTGAAATGACTGACATGGTAATGGGTTTAACTCATAAAGCATGGGGCCAGTTAATGGTTGAAAAAATGAAAGCTGAGCTTGAGAAAACCCGTGGAGAGAAGATGAACAAAGTTGCAGCAGCAGCAATCGCAGCTAGTCTTGCAAAATGGGAACATAAGATGAGTGGAAAGGTAAAATGCCAAGAAGCTAAGGATAATCTTAAGCGAGCATTTATGGAATAATTTTTTTCTTTCTTTTTTTTTCGTTTTTCAAAATTATTCTCTGCTTTTTTGTCGATATACACTCTGTGCCACATTTGCTACGCTAATACCAAGGATTTGAAATGCAGACATGCCTATAACCAACATTCCTAAATCAGGTTCATTACCTGCCATGACTTCTGAAACTTCAGCACCAATTAGGCCTATTCCACCATATAATGCTGCAATGCTCCAAACCGAGTTCAGAGGTATTTCTGCTTTGGACAGTAAACGATTGCTCCTTGCTCCTTCATAAGACTGAGTATGGTTTTCACTTTTTATTCTGTGGTACAATTCTGAAACGTGTTCTATAAGGTTCATGTTGTGAATGAAATAAGCTGTGTTATTTGAATCTGTCGTAATTTTAAAGTGTCAATTACTATAATTTTAAACTTGAAGCTTTGATAACAAAATCCAAAGATTCTTTTACCATAGTATCAGGTAATACAGAGTTTCCAAACATTTTGGCAGTATCTATCACCCAACCTGGGAAATCTTCTCTGCTATCTTTACTAGTGTAAACAAAAAGTGCACTGTATAATTTTCTAGGTGGATCTTGATCAAATGAATGTCCTTGATCAATTCTTCCAACTAGTAAATAAGACCCATCTGAATCTTTAAAAGATACAACTGAATCTGATGAAGTTCCATCGCTCCAATTTAATCTACTGTCTTCTCTTTCACTGGTAGGATGTAATTCACTTAAATGGTTAATGATTGCATCATAATCTAATGCAGGAGCGTTTAGTTGGAATTTGTGGAAATATATCATAGTTGTTTAAAATTATGCATATTTAAAAAATGTCTGACATGTATTTCTAATTTTTTCTTTATATCACCTGGAGGCATAGTAAACTTTGAATTCAATAAAAACCATCCAATATGATATGCCAACACAGTTGCAAAATCCTTTTAAAGTGAATAAAATCTACACTTTAATGGGGATGACTGGTAAGAAAATCCAGATGAGTTTCTGGGATTTGCGGGGAATAATAATATGACAGAAAAATTAGAAGTAAAATTATCAAATCAATCATTTGTTGAAGCTGGCGGGAGGGACATTTTTTCTAATTTGGAAATTGCAGGAACTGTTCTTGCTAAATTTGATGCAGGAGAATGCTCTGGAAAACATTGGAATAGACAAAGAGTTGACCAAGAATTGGATCGACAAGCTCGAAATCTGAATGCAACTTATGTTTTTAAGGTAGAATATTTATTCAGAGATGATGAACGGAATGGTGAAAACCTTTACGGTGCTGTTGGAACAGCATACAAACCACAAGAATAATCTTATTTTTTTCTTTCTTTTACTAAATTATGCTTATTACCTAAAATACCACAGTGATTTCCAGAAAGTCTTTTATAGCTTAATTGATGTCTTTAATCTATGGATTTGGATACCAGAGCATTAATTGCAATATTTGTTGGAATAGTTGTTATTGGTATTTGGTTATCACAAAGACATGGGAAAACAAGTAATAACAAGAGTAGCGGATCTAAAAAACTTAAGTCTCGTCCAAATACTTCTAATAATGCTACTGCAGTAAATAATCCTACAGCAAGCAATCCACCTACAAACACAGCCAACGCTCCTACAAATCCAAACACAGCAAGTCCTGCTGCGAGAGGAAGAAGAGCTACTTCAAGAAGAAGAACTCCTGCGAAGAAAGTTAACTCTAAATATGTTCCAGCTTTTGGTATTTGGCAAATTAATTCTTCTGCTATTGGTACTGTTGTTGCAAATGCAATTAGTTCAGGCTATGTTGAATTTGATTCAAGTGATAATTATGGAAATGAAGCTGAACTTGCAGTTGCATTAAACTCACACAATGTTAAGAGAATTTATACCAAAATTGATCCAATTCATTACAACAATATTATTCCATCTATTCAAACTGCACAGCGTTTATTTCAAGGAAGTGGTCAACTTGTTATCATGTTACATTGGCCAGGAGAAACAACAATACAAGGTAGCGTAGCTTTTCCAGGGGCAAACGGGGTTGCAGCTTATCGAAATTTAGCCAGGTTAATTAGTAGGCCAGCTGTTTCAAATTTTGGAGTATCTCACCTAACAAGAATCTCTAGAATCAAAAAACCATATCTGAACCAAATTGAAATTAACCCTTTGTTACAACAAACTGAAATAATTCGTTATTGTAAAAAACGTAATATCTTGGTACAAGCTTTTTCTCCGTTGGCAAGTGGGAGACTCAACACAAATCCAATTGTAGTTGATATTGCAAGTAAACATTCTAAATCTGTTGCTCAAATATTAATTCGTTATGCATACCAGAAGGGAGCTGATATTGTAAATGTGAAAACAACAAATTTGAGTCGGATGCAAGAAAATTTGGATATTAATGATTTTGTAATATCTAAACATGATATGAGAAGACTTAATGGGTTAAGAGATGATGCTAGTTATCTTCTTGGAACTAGTAATAGTGCACCTTCTCCTCAGGTGTTTGGACCATTTCAAAAACAGGTGAGAAGACCTGTACCTTCTGCTCCTCCACTTGGAAGATTGGGATATCATCTAAATAGACGATTAAAAAGGATTAGAACTGCTGGGAGGACTTTAATTAATACACCATGACAATTGCAAGAGAGAGAGCATTTGAAGAACTTAGGAATTTAGTTGGTGAGTATAGTGCGGAACTTGGTAATATTCATATTGTAATTGATGACTATGAAAGAAATGTAGAAAAATTTCATGTTAACGATAAGATCCATAAAAAGGTTGCACAATTAGAGGCAATTTCTGGATTACTGTTACAAGAGGTATTGGATGCTAATCAGTTGTTAGATGATATTGAGAGCTCATTGGATGATCATGGGGCAACAAAAATAAAAGTTAATCAATTGATTAGGTTACTTGCAGAAGGACCTAATAGAGTAGCTGGTGCTGAAGCTTTAGAGCATGAAATTCAAAAATATCTAGAGAAGGATATTAAAAATAACGATTGATTGTGTTTGTATTTTCTGTGTGAAGTGCTGTTAAATTTATTTTTTATTTTAGTTATTATTTGTGTTCATATTTGCGAAAAATTGTCAAATAAATAAAAACTCCAGCAAATAATGTCCACAAGACTAAATATGTTTCATCAACTACATTCACTATTGTTGATCTGCTTTCTTTGGAGGTTTCTTCTTGCACTGAATCAACAGCTACATCAGCATCAATTGAACTTGCTGTTGTCAATAAACTAAGCTCAGTACTTTCATATCCTAGTTTCTCATTCATTAATGTGATGCTAATGTCAGCTTGATTTTTCCACCAACGGGTATCTACAGAATTTAATCTTACTAAAATGTCTGAATTACCATCTCCAGTGAGATCAAATAGATTTTCTTGTCCAACTGACAATGTTGATTTTCCAATTAGTGGGTTAATACTGACTTTTACTAAATTATCTGAAATACTCTCAACTAGAAAACTTGCTGTTGTGTGTTCTAATTCAAATAAGATGCCCCAGTTTTCTTGAAATTTTTTATTATATCCTTTATTTAATAACTTGTCAGTTGGTCTAAACCATGGGTATCCACCACCACCTGCTGAGCCGCTGGAAGTTTCCTCCTCCTCTTCTTCTACAACCACAACTGTAGCTGTAGTTACAACATCTCCAACAGAATAATTACTCCAACTGGTCACATTAAATATCACAGTATCGTCAATTAAAGAAGTAAAATTAGAACAGTCATCACAAAGCTCTCCATCTTTTAGAATTACTGGGTCAGAAAATCCTCGATCTCCAACACCATAAATAGTAATATTCGCAGTAACATTTAAGCCAGAGTTAGTTGTTGAATTCAATGATACTGAATTGTTTCCAAATACGATTTGTGAGTTTGAAGTTCCAAACAAATTTGCTCCATTTCCAGTTAATTCTTCCGCGAATACTATTTTAGCATAACTGGTATTTTCTAAAGTGATCTTGGAACCTGCTCCAATAAAAGTGTAATTTAATATTGCCTGATTAGTAAAAATTGTACCGATGATGCCAGCAGTTGCAAAGTTTACTGTAAAACCAGCTATATCTCCAAAGGTGTTTGATGAATAGATATTATCTATTGATGTTGTGCTGACAATGTTCAATCCATGACTGGTGTTTGAACCTGTGGTGTTTATGGTATTTGAAGTTATATTGTTAAAACTTGATCCTGTTTGGATGTTAACTCCATGGCTGCCACTTCCAGCATTTGTGTTAATGATGTTTGAATTAATTGTATTGTTATTAGAATCAAGTTGCAGGTTAATACCTACTCCATTAGTGTTTCCCCCAGAAGTTACATTATTGAATTCAATAATATTCTCTGTTGAATTGCTAAGTTGAATCGCATTGTTGAAATTGCTTGAAGTTTGAGATGACACAATATTTGAAACCACATGATTTGCTTTAGAGTTTGTGATTAGATAGATTGTATAACTGTTGCTGGTTCCACCTGATGTGATATTGTTGAATGAGATGGTATTGTTTGTTGCAAAGTTGTTTAAATAAATTCCAAAATTAGTACTACTACCATTTGTTCTAATTGAATTATTGGTGATTAATGAATCATTTGTACCTGTATCAATTTGAATCCCATGATTGGTACTGCCACCACTTCCTGATTTTTTTATTACTAGATTTTTTACTGTGATATTGATTAGGTTGGAATTAATTTTTACACCAGGTGCTCCGCTCCCAGTTCCATAAGTTACATTAAATCCATCTCCATTAAGAGTTACATTTGACGACTCGATTGTAAAACAAGTTCCTGATGCTGAAACAGATTGGTTCAGTGTGTATTCTCCATTTTGAGTGTCTAACTCTCCACAAGCGTCAATGTTTCCAGGTGTTAAAGAAGCTGCATTTACAGTTGTTGCTAACAAAAATAGAATTGAAACTGATGTGATTAAAGTTAAAACTAAACCCATCATCTTTTTCATAGTTAAAATGTGGTAAAGAATGCTTATAAAACTGTTTATTTTTGTAGGGGATAAAAGAATTGTTTTTTAAACTTTTTTTATAACTTTTACAGTGTTTATTTTTTATGATATATAATAACTAATCTGTAAATGTTTAAATTAAGAATTTTTGAAATCTCATAATCTGTATCATTCTAATAATCTGTTTGGAACTCAACCAGGTAATAAAGAATATCTCCCTTGGTGAATTAAATATAACTTAAAATTATTTGGATTTTTAGCTGAAATAACTAATTCTGGTTTATGAAATGTTTTATTCGCTGCTATGTCTGCCCTAGATGGATGTGAAGCATTATCATGGACATGGAATCCACCTAAATATCCGGGATGAGTAACTTGAAAATTTTCTGCATCTTCTGGTAAGATTACATTTTCTGTTTTTGCAACTTGCTCTACTAGATATTTTGCAGCTAATCTTCGTCTATCTTCTGGAACAGCTTCTCCTTGGATAATTTTTTGATATATTTTTTGAGCAACATCTAATTGAATGCTTCTAGTCATTATATTTGCATCATTTGAAATTTTACCAAATGAATCACTGCTTCCTTTCGTTCTTTCTTTATAGTGTCTACTTACTTGTTCTCTTGCAGTTTCCATACTAAGTGATAATTCCATTTTTTCATCAGCTGTAAAGTCATCTCCTGATACAATTTTATCGATTGCACTAAGTAGATTAGTAGAATATACAGGTCTTACAATGTCAAAGTTTAATCTTCCTTCTTTTTCAACTAAGGAACCTGTTGTTTCATAGCGATTTGCTGGATCAAAATGTGCTTCTAAAACTGTTTCAACACTTGATCTAACATTGTCAGAGAATGGTCTTTTTAGTAAATCATTTAGTCTGGCAACAGAAAGCATCTCTTCTATTTGTTCCATAAAAAATGGATGTCCTCTCATGCGTGTGTTAAACATTTGTTATCATCTCTTATTTGGATTGTATTCTGACAATGCAACCAATAAATCGTAAGATCTTTGATGTAGTTCAGCTACTGTTGCTTCCGTCTCCGTCCCGCTCTGCAAACGATCAATAAGACCGGTTTCTCTGACTGCTTGGACATAAGGTCTTAAATCATCCAACTCCGGGTTACGACCAATGATTCTGTTTAATGAATTAAATGCACCAGTTAATCCTCCTATATTGTTTCCACGTAAAGCTGAAGTTTCTTGATAAAATGGGAATACACCATCATCTATTTTTGATAACTCTTGTTTCCATTTTCTCCTTTCAGTTATATGATTTTCAAAATCGTCTATGTAAAAAATTTTTTTCAAACCTTTTTGGAGGTCTTCAATAACTGTTGGAAATCTGTCTTGAGAATACTGGTCCTGAAGATCAAATTTATCTATATCAATCTCAGGAATATCCCAAAGACCTCGATAGATCCGCTGGATATGTTGACTTTCTAACAAGCTCATTATTGGGTCAATTTCAGTCATAATGACTCTATATCAGCTCTGTTTATAAACTTTTTCCCTTATTTATCACTAGATAGTGATTAAATTAAATAAGTGATGTTTTAAGTAGAATTTTTGGCTTTTTTGGTAAATATTGGACGAATACTTACTGTCTGAAAATTATTGATTAAGCCTTTCGATATCAGTTGCAATATGTGTTGGGATCTTAATGGCAACGCATTATATCATAGAAGAATTAATGTAGATAGATTTTTAATCTTAGAACTTGTTATAAATAAAATGTTCACAGTAATTCATAAAAATATTCTAGTGTTATCTACTTTACTGATTCTCTTGACAATTGAAGCTGTGTTTCCATATTTTGGTGGGTGGACATCCAAAGTCAAACATATTTCTCAAAATGCTGCAATTGTTATTTTTAACGCTGTTATCATTAATTTTTTATTTGTCCCATTAATTGTTCTTTCAACAAATACTCCTTTTGGACTTTTTAACCAAATTAAAGTTAGTTATGCTTTGGAAATTTTTTTGTCAATATTAATCTTGGATTTTGTTTCATACTTTATGCACGTACTATATCATAAAGTTCCTTTGATGTGGCGTTTTCATAAAATGCATCATTCTGACACTGCAATGGATGTGACAACTGCAGCTCGTTTTCATATTGGTGAACATGTTATTAGTTTGTCTGTTCGCGCTTTAGTTTATGCAATCTTTGCTATGAAATTAGAATTTATTCTGATATCTGAAAGTATATTTTTGGTGAATGTTCTGTTGCAGCATTCTAATATCACTCTTACTGAACCAATTGACAGGATTTATAGGATATTTTTCACTTCACCAAACATGCACAAGGTTCATCATTCTAACAAGGAGGCTGAAACTGATTCCAATTACACTAGTGTTTTTTCTTTTTGGGATAGGTTGTTTAGAACTTATACAATTGTTAAAAATCCAAAGAAAATTATCTATGGGGTAAAAGGACTGGAGAAAGAACAAAGTTTTATCTCTATGCTAATGACGCCTTTTAAGAAATGAGTTTATTAAGAAATGCTTTACTCTGATCTGGATCTGTTTAAACTTGTAACAATATTGTAAAAGTATAAACCATATGAATCCCAACTGTGTTTAACACCTTCCTTAAATTGAGAAACTATTTTCCGTGGTTCAACGCCGGCGTTGTTCATTGAAATTGCATTTTCTACAGATAACATGTTAACAGTTTCTGGTATGGTGCTGGTAATTAAAGATTGAGGTAATCTATCTATAAATTGATATAGTTGTTCAACTCCTTCTTGAATTGCCTGGAAGTTACCTTCAGTTCCCATATATGTTCTTTCTATCTCTTTATGTTTATCAAAAAGTTCTAGTTGAGGAAAATCGATTCCGGCAACTGCTGATGCAATTTGTTCTATTGTAGTTCCAGGGTTTTGTTCTCTTAGAATTTCTAATGCCTCTGGTTTGCCTTCTTTAAGACCTCTATAAAATCCAACTAAATCACTTGCAAAGGCGTTATAACCAAACACAGTTGATGTTGCAAATTCAGCAATAGTCTCATCAACTAATCGGTCATATAAGGTGGCAGTTCTTAAATCTGGACCAAATAGCAGTCCTTCCTGATGCATTAAATAGTGTGTACTTTCATGAAATAGTGTTGCTTCATGTTGAATTTTTGGGGTTACAAATGTTTTCTGTGCACTAGAATATGCTGCTCTAATCCCTGTCATTTCAAAAATTTTATTTGGAAAAATTTGTATTTTAAAATTATGATCTTGATGATCCAAACCTAAAGTTGTTTCTGCTCTTTGAATTGTTGATCTTAGTAGATCTTCAGTCACTTCTACTAGTTCTCCTGAAGCATAATTGTGTGAATCTGCAAGTTCCATTTGTTCATACTTTAATCACTCATTTAAGTATGTTTCTACTTGGAAGTGAATATTCTCTAAATCATTTACTTACCTTTATAACTACGGAGCATATTTTCTAGTATATGGATAAAGAAATCAAAGAAATCACATTTAAAGAATTAGATTTACAACCTGCAATTCAAAAAGCACTGGTAAAATTAGGATATGTAACGCCAACACCAATTCAGGCTCAATCAATTCCAAGTCTCTTAGAAGGTAAAGATTTAATTGGAATTGCTCAAACTGGAACTGGGAAAACAGCCTCTTTTACTCTACCTATTCTTAATGAAATGAGTGAGAAGTATCCAAGAAAAGTTAGGACATTAGTTCTTGCACCAACAAGGGAACTTGCAGCTCAAATCGGTGAAAGTTTTTCAAAATATGGTGAATTTTTAAAATTTAAACATACTGTGATTTTTGGTGGAGTTCGTCAGGGAAAACAAGTACAGGCTCTCAGAAGTGGAGTTGATATTTTAGTTGCAACTCCAGGTCGACTCCTTGATTTAATGAATCAGGGATTTATTCATTTAAAATCAGTTGAATATTTTGTTTTGGATGAAGCTGATAGGATGCTTGATATGGGTTTTATTCATGATATTAAAAAAGTGATTGCAAAGTTACCTGACAAAAGACAGTCATTATTCTTTTCAGCAACTATGTCACCTGAGGTTAACACCTTAGCTCGTAAATTACTTAAAAATCCTGTTCATGTTGAAATCACACCGGCTGCGACCACAGTTGAGAGAATTCAACAACAAATATTTTTTGTTGATCAAGAGAATAAGGAGAAATTATTGTTAAAATTATTAAAACAAAAACATCTAACAAGTATCCTAGTTTTTACTAGAACAAAACACCGTGCAAATAAAGTTGCTAAATTTTTGAATCAAAACAATATTTTTGCGGATGCAATTCATGGGAATAAAACTCAGAATGCAAGAACCAAAGCTATTGGTGATTTCAAGCGAGGAAAAACTAAGGTTTTAGTTGCAACTGATATTGCAGCAAGAGGAATTGATATTGATAACATTTCTCATGTAATTAATTTTGAATTACCAAATGAATCTGAAAGTTATGTCCATCGAATTGGAAGAACAGCACGTGCTGGGACTGATGGGACTGCTTATTCATTTTGCGCAGCACAAGAGCGAAACTATCTTAGAAATATTGAAAGACTGATCAAACAAAATATTGAAGTTGTTCGAGATCATAAATTTCATTCAGAAGCAGCTAGAACTGCAAGAGGTGCTGATGCTAAACCACCACCTAGAGGTCAGCGTGGACAACGTGGAGCTCCAAGAGTTTCTAAACGTCGTAAACCAAGAGATAATTCTCGTAAGAAACAAAGAGGACGTGGTCAAGAGGAAGTTAAAGTTAGAACTGGAACTCGTGTGAAGTCAAAGGACGGATATAGGGGTTCAGGTAAATCACGAGGTCCAAGATCAGGTTCATCAGGATCTGCTAGGTCATCTGATTCAGGTTCTACTGGTGCTAATCGTTCTAAGAAACCTTTCAAAAAGAAAAAACCGTTTAATCGGGAAAGAAATAATTCTAGTCGCAGATAATTTTATTTTTTTAATTTCTTTATTTGTTATTTTGTGTTTTTTCTAAAGTTAATTATAATCAAACAAAAAAAAAAGAAAAAATAAATTAATTTATTGTTCTAAAAGTATAGCACATAAAGTACCCAAACTGATAGTGCGGACCAAATTAGCCAAACTAACCATGTTTTACTGGTATCTTTAAACACTTCTTTTGCGAACATTTTGTAGACTTTTGGATATTGTACTAACATTAATCCAAGAATTATATGTCCTAACAAAATTGCTGGTAATACTTGCATAATTGATAATGTGCTGAAGACATAATATGCAATCACTGCAAATAACACTAATATAACTGGTGTCATAAATTTTGCTGTTTTGTCAATATCACTTGCAAAGCTTTCAAGTAATTTTGGTTTTACTAAAAATACTAACAGTTTTATCAATACTGCAATTGCAGTTACTAAAGAAATTATTTCTAACGCATTCATTTTATTTACCTCAAGTTGGAAGAAGTTTGTTTGGATTATAAACATTTGTAAAATAATCTTTTTGGTTTTGTTAGTCTTTTGCGGATTTTTTTTGTTTTTTTACCAAAAACATATAAAGTTTAGCTGATTTAGGAAGTTTATGACAATTTATTCAATTAATTGGCAGTTAATTTAATTCTGATAGTTTTAACTTTTTTAGTATATTATATTTAATAGATTTTTTGGAGGAAAAAAAATGAAAACAAGTAGATACGGGTATAAACAACCGAACGTTGCCATCGTCGGATGTTTACATGGAAATGAGATAATTGGCGCAAAAGTAATTGAACAATTAGAAGGCAGACTAAGTCTAGATTGTTCAGTTAAATATATTCTTGCAAATAGGAGAGCTATGCAAGGAAACAGCAGATTTCTAGAAAGCGATTTAAATCGAAGTTTCCCCTGGCGATAGTTCAGGTAATTACGAAGAACAAGTAGCATATGCATTAACTAAAGAACTTAGTGATGCAGATTATGTTTTGGATATTCATTCTACAACTGGTAAGACAGATGATTTTGTCATAACTGTGGGAGATAGTGAACTTTCTAAATATTTTCCAATTGAAGCTGTGGTTGATATGCATGCATTTGCTAGAGGCGTATCTTTAATTGAGAATGTAAAGTGTGGAATTTCTTTGGAGTATTCTAATACTAGTTCAGCTGGGAAAGTGTCGGCACAGGTAAGGCAATTTTTTGTAAACATGGGTTTGTTGCAAGGTTCATCTAGACTAATAAGTCAGAAAAAGTATTCAGTTTATGGGATGCTGAAGAAGTCTGACTGCGAAGAAGAAGTTAGTTTGGAAAATTTTGTGGAAACAACGTTTCAAGGCGAGAAATTTGTGCCTATACTTGCAGGTGAAGAAGCATATGGGGAGATTCTTTGTTTGAAAGC
>Ga0233434_1001110_pt1 | contig 27621 bp, 27 predicted proteins | sample SI_122_August201_4_FD_182738 | JGI IMG/M metagenome (GOLD analysis project Ga0233434, IMG submission 182738) | Seawater microbial communities from Saanich Inlet, British Columbia, Canada - SI_122_August2016_120_MG | ecosystem: Environmental > Aquatic > Marine > Inlet | place: Canada: British...
TTTCCATTTCAACATCTATACCGTTAATACTGAACTGCACAGGGTCTGAGCTTAGATTAATCTCGCTTAATCCTAAGCAATATATATCTGACAAAGACCCTGAGGTGGAGCTGATAGATTCTTCTTCCTCCTCACCGCAACTAAAAAGGGAAAGTAAAATTAATAGACAAAAGAAGTTTATTTTTAATTTTTTGATCATCATTATATTTTACCAGATAAATCAATATTAGATTAACAATGGTACTCACATCCTTCTTAGAAATAAATGCTCGTAAATTTGCTATATTATGAGGATGAAACTATTTTTAATTCTTGTATTTTTTAATTCATCGATCGTCTTGGCCGTACCTCCGTCGAATATGGCCCTCATCGATTCTCTTGAGCAAATTGACAAACTAAATGAAGCTCCCCCAGTCAATTGCCTAGCTACTGAGTACGACAGAACTGTTGAAGGATTCTCTGGCACTGTAAGTTGTAAATTTAAATGCAAAAATCAAGAGGAAATTACTGTTGAGGTAGAAAACAATTTCACAAACCGTGACATGAATCTAGGAGGCGGGGACGGAGGTCTACACAGAAGCTTTAATATTACTCTTGATTTATGGCTTGATTCTATATGCCTTCAAGTTGGGATGAATAAATGCGGGCCAAACAATCTAGAATCTACAAATTTAAAAAAACTCACTTCTGGCAACTGGGTATACACAGGCTCAGTTTATTGCCCCACACTCGAAGAAGCAAAAGCGATTAATGATGATAAAAAGATGATTCGAGAAGTTCTTCCAAACTTCAATCCCCTTCGTCATCCTTTTGAAAAAACCGCAGGAACAAACCTATCGACCGCTCCCACAAGGTATAATTTAGCCTCTGTGCCCCTTCCCCTATCTGGCTTTAATGTGATTTTAGAAAACCAAAAGATCGATAAAAGTTTACTTTTTGATGAATACTCACTCTCAGAAGAGTTCATGAATGAACACAGTGATTTTTACGATCAAGATGACATCACTCCTAAAAAAGTAAGAGCTTATATTTTAAAAGTTACAGGAATGAAAGATGAAGATGAATTTGTAAAATGGAGAATAAAAGAAAAAAATATTCAAGTTAGAAGATGCTCAAACCCAATTAGTGTTCACGCCTGTTATGGCGATTGTATTATTCAAAGAAAAAAAGGTGGATTTATTGCCATGATGGCCACTAATGAAATTAGTGAATCAAATATTGGAGAAAAAGTTGTGTGTGGCGATAATCTTTATTCTTTTATAAAAAAAAATAATATTCCCGCCACTCTTCAAAAAAATTACTGTCGAATGTTTTTAAACTATACTTTTTCCAGTAGGGATGAAGACTACTCCGGGACATCTTGTTCCGCTTTTCGATTCAGGGATCCTTGTGAGGAAATTGAATTTAATTAGTTAAAAAACTTGTAGTGTTGATATAATTCCCGCATGTCGCAGACTGAGAATGAAAAGTACTTTTATCTTCTCCTATTAGGGCTTCTAAGCTTCCAGTAATATCATGATAGACTGGGTTATTTTTATCTTTAAAATCAATTAAAAATATTCGTGAATACAAATGCTGATCAGGTGCTCCGTATTGATTTGTTTGGCATGCAACTCTTGCCACAACGTAATGACTCTCTCCACAAAACTCTGCTAGTTTATGTTGAAATTTACTGTTGCAATATTCTCCAGCAGGAAGGTCTTCTTTGTTTAAGTCTTCCGCGTACTTTGCTGTTTTGAAATTACTATCAAGTTCAAATAATTTTTGCGGAGACTTATGACGAAACAACGGCCCACCTCCTACAGGTTCCCAGTCATGAGAAAAACCCGTTGTTTTCGTTTTCTTACTACCTATAATATCTTTAAAAGAGACAGAGTTATCAACCTGCTTATACACTTTTTGAAATACATATAAATTATCTTGTTCAACATATTCTTTTACCGAAGATTTTTGCCCCACACCATTAACTATTTTATCATTAGTATGTTGCTCCGTGCAAAGCACATATTTTCCGTCAGGACTAAAAGAAAGATGCGCGCAGGATGCAATCCCACTCGTGAAAGAATCAATCATATTTGATCGTTTTTTTACTTTTTCAATTAAAGCACGCTTGTAACTAGGTTTGGTTAAATCATCGGTTAAAAAAGATACAATAAAAGGAAACCCACTACAGTCGTCGTCACCCGGTGCACACTCTTTACCTGTTTTTCCATGTCCTGCAAGCATCTTAGTATTTACAGGGTTAACAAATGTATCTTGGACAGATATAAGATACTCTTCTTGATAGTAACTATTTTCATCACCAATAATTAATTGAACATCAATTCCATCAAGTGTGGCATTTCTTTTTCTCATATCAATCGGCGCAATGTAAGTATCCCCCCAATGATCTGTTCCTTTATAAGGATCATCTATTTCAAAATTATCAGACGAAAAAAAGATTTCTTCATTGTTTCTCCAATTAGGCCACCTGGCTTTTTTTAATAGCCTTGATGAGTCTCCATTTATATAAGATGCAGTGTTGGAGCCAACAATATGATTAGATCTCACAAAGTCCCCTGGGTTTACATTTATGGTGAAAATATCTCTCTCTTTCGTATCAAATTTTCTTTGTTCAAAGGCTAAAAATTTTCCATTAGGGCTGAGGTTTGGCGATAGGTCTCCATCATCTGGACTATCGTAAATTAACTTATGGTCAACTGCTTTGTTATTTATAAAATCCCAAGTGATTTTATAAATCCCGCAATTCCAATTATTATTTCGATTACATGATTTTACTGTTTTTCCATCTGAGTCGACTTCATTTTTTCCAGCGGAGAAATAAATATCAATAGTTTTTTTATAAATAGGAACGACTTGTAGTTCAAATGAATCATCTTCGTTTGGTTCTATTCCAGATATAAATTCTTCTTTTTGTGTTCTCGCTACATCTTTTGAAGAATCTTTAAAGGACAAATTAAAAAACAACGAAGAAACCATCAATGAGAGTAATGTAAAAAGTATTGGTTTTTTTATTTTTTTATTTTTCACTATATACCTTATCGGTCTTTAAAGAAGACTAATTTAGACTAAATAAAAAACATTTAATATTTCCTAGGAAAGAAAGTTCTCCTATCAAAGCGCATTTAACACTTGGAAATTAATGAGACGTTAAGTTCTTATGAAAAATATAATCCTTCTATTGCTAGTTATTACTTTATATAGCTGTGCTGGGACTGAGTCCTACCGAGTTAGTACAAAGGCCGTAAGCATTGGCTCCAATATTAACCTGGAGGGCGGTATTGGTGCAGCGAGTTTTACTGACGACCCCCTATCACTTAATGAGACAGATTATGAAAGCCTCGAGCAAAAAGTTAGTCTAGATGTTGGGTTTAAAGTCGGAAGTCTTATTCTTTCTGCAGAGGCGGGAAATATTTATAATGATTTTCAAAAACAAGTTTATGATCCAACCGTTGAGGGCGATTATCGTATTGAGGAAGAATTTAGCGCGACAACTAAATTTAAAAGAGTTAATCTTATAAAAAAATATAATCTTGATGGTAATGGACTCGCTTATTACAGCTTACAAGTTTTTTATGATGCAGAACTTGAGTCAACCTTCAACAAACTTCCAAATAGTGTCAACAGAACCATTGAAGGAACAGGAAGAGGGTACCAACTTAATTTGAATTTTCCAGTCTTTTATATGGGCTTTGGGCAAAATTGGAGAGAATACGAATTAAGCGATGAATCAATTTTTAAAATGGAAGAATTCTATCTTCAAATAGGATTTAACTTAGTTTTGATATAAAAAAGACCGTCACAAGGACGGCCTTACTAAATACTATGATATCGAAAAGCAGTTAATCCTCTTCACCGCCAAGGTCACTTAGCTGCTCAAAGTAATTAAAAAACATTGCTACCTTAGCGGAGGCATCTCCAGTTGAGCAATCTCCTCCAAAAGTTCCCATATCAAAGGATATATCATCAACAGTACAAGTCGCATTTGCCATAGGGTCAGCAGTGTCCGTTCCGTCTGTGGAATTGGAAAAAGAAAAGCTACAACCAGTAACCTCAGAATCCCCATTAAACTGAGCATTAAAATTTGCTACAAATGTGATCGCTCCTTCCGGCCCTTCATCAGTAATTGTTGTTTGAGTAAGGTCCATCGTGATAGTACCACTGTATAGTTTAGCTTGAATATCATCACCATATTCCTCACCTTCTTGATCCTTGCATTTGAATGTCGTTGCCTCGGTTTCTCCGCTTGTTTCAATTGTAACAATCCCATTAGTACAACTTGCTTTTGCAGAATCAAGGTCCACATCCTCAAATGAACCAAACTGACTTTCAGCTAACGCACATGAAAACGTATTCGAGCTACTTGAGCTAGACCCACCATCATCATCGTCTCCATTACAACCATAAAAACTTAAAAGTGAAGCCATCATTAATAGCTTTAAATATTTCATTAATCCTCCCTGATATAATGTTTAATTTTAATTTCCAATGACACATAATACCATTTATTGATGCGTCATCTTAAAAGAGAAGATTTCACCCATAAATAAAAATTAATGTCAGGAAGACTTTCCCTAACCTATATTTTTTACTCATAACTAAAGCCGTAATTCTAAATTTTTGATTATTTAGAAAAACTAAAATAAATAACTCACATGAAATATTTTTTATTTATCTCTCTTATAATTTCTTTTTCCTCACCATCATTTTCAAATAACTACCAAGAAAAAGATGTTTTTGATCTTTACCAAAAATCAAAAAGAGACGGACACATCTCAAGATCTGAGGCAGAGCAAATTGTTCATGCAGCAAAAAACCCTTATGCGCCGACCAGATCTCACACAGGAAGTAAATTTTTAGAAGCTCTATCTTGGTATAACGATATTACAATTGGTAATAAAAACGGAAGATTTAGTCTCAGCGAGCTAAGAGTTGCTTTTGATGCACAATTAGAAAAGTATCTCACTGCTTTATTTAATGAGCACTCAGCGACCAGTAGAATGTCTGATTGGAAGATGCTTCAAAAATTAAAAATATTAAAAAATGTCATCGTTCGCTCAGGAAAATCGTATTACTCATATCGAGCAAAAGAACTATCTGAGATCTCAAAGGCTGACGAGTGGAATAGAAGAAATACAATTAAATCACGAGATGATTTTGAAAGAAGAGTCCTACGTGCATCTTACAGGAAACCAGTTCTTGTAAAATTTGGACTTACTTATTGTGTTCATTGTCTTTTAATGGAAAATCTCGGCTCAGTCCCAGCTGTTTCAAGAAAGTACGGATCAAAGCTTAGTGTCTATAAGCTTTGGTGGAATCCAAAAGATCCAAGAAACTTTGACGAGTTGAACCAGATCTCAAATGAAGAAGGTATAACGAGCTCCCCTATGTTTAATCTTTATATCAACGGAAGACTTGTTAAAAGTGGTTATGCTTTTCCTGATGAAGATGGAAGCGGGCTTGAAGAATTTTTAACTGGTTATATTAGGCTTTAGTTAATCTTAGTCTCTAAGAGAGTATTTTTACATCAATCAATCAAGAAGTGCCTCGTATTTGAATCAATCTTTTTATTTGATTAGAATCTTTAATCTCTAAAATATTCAATAGGTTAAATAAAAAATTTAAAGTTTTTGCAAAAAATATATCTTCTAGCTTTATTATTTAATGAAATATTACTTGGAGGTTATTTATGAACATCAAAACACTACTTTCATTTACTATCCTTATCTACGGCGCAGCTTTACACGCAGAGGAATTAGAAACAAGAAAAAACAAGGCCATTGAAGGTATTGATCAAAGAATTGAGCACCTGAGTAATTTAAAAAGCTGTATCTCAAGTACCTCAAAAAAAGAAGAACTCAAAAGGTGCAGACAAGAACATAGAAACAAAATGAAAGCTTTTAGAGAAACAAGAAGAGCTGAAAGAAAAAATAACCAAGAAAAGAAAATTACCCTGCTGGAGGAAAGACTTAAAAAGCTAAAAGAGGAGAAACCAAAAACGGATTCACTCTAAAAAAAAGAGAAGAACTTAGTTCTTCCCTTTTTTATTTGATATTTAATTTTTCAACTCTTAAATTAAACTGGCGGAGCATAAGTCGTTAAGATAATTCCATCAACAGCTTTTTTATATTCATCCATGTTTGGTGTTCGCCCGAGAACAGTGGACAGAATAACAACTGGAGTTGAAGCAAGTAAGGACTCTCCTTTTTTCTGTGCAGAATCTTCAACAACTCTTCCTTGGAAAAGTCTTGTTGATGTGGCCATAACGGTATCACCCTTTGCTGCCTTTTCTTGGTTCCCCATACAAAGGTTACAACCTGGCCTCTCAAGATACATCATATTTTGATACTTTGTTCTTGCTGAGCCTTTTGGATTAGTGTCATCAAACTCAAATCCTGCGTACTTTTGTAGGATTTCCCAGTCACCTTCCGCTTTTAATTCATCAACAATGTTGTAAGTTGGGGGTGCAACAACTAGTGGCGCTTTAAATTCGACCTTGCCTTCATTCGCTTCAATGTTTTTTAGCATTTGAGATAATATTTTCATGTCACCTTTATGCACCATGCATGATCCAATAAAACCTAGGTGCACTTTCTTTTCACCTTCATAAAAAGATATTGGGCGAATTGTATCGTGAGTATATCTTTTAGATACATCTTCATTATTAACATCTGGGTCGGCAATCATTGGCTCAACAATCTGATCAAGATCAACGACAAACTCTGCATGATATTTTGCATTCTTATCTGGCTTTAAGGCAGGTTTTGAGCCGGACTTGATTTCATTAATTCTTGTGTTTGCTAAATCAACAAGACCTAGAAGAACTTTAGTGGAGTTATCCATACCTTTATCAATCATTATTTGAATACGACTTTTAGCGATTTCAAGTGACTCAATAAGTGTCTCATCATTTGAAATACAAATGGAGGCCTTTGCTTTCATTTCCGCTGTCCAATCAGTAAATGTAAATGCCTGATCAGAAAGAAGTGTTCCAATATGAACTTCAATAATTCTTCCTTGGAAAATATTTTCTCCACCAAACTTTTTAAGCATTTGAGCTTGAGTCGCGTGAACAACGTCTCTAAAGTCCATATGATCTTTAAGGGCACCTTTAAAAGTAACTTTTACTGATTGTGGAATTGGCATGGACGCTTCACCAGTTGCTAGTGCAAGGGCCACAGTTCCTGAGTCTGCACCAAAGGCGACACCTTTTGACATTCTTGTATGTGAGTCGCCACCAATAATAATTGCCCAATCATCGATTGTAATATCATTCAACACTTTATGGATGACGTCTGTCATCGCAGGATATTCACCTTTTGGATCTCTCGCAGTAATTAATCCAAATTTATTCATAAAGTTCATTAGCCTTGGAATATTTGTCTGTGCCTTGGAATCCCAAACGGAAGCGGTGTGGCAGCCCGATTGGTAAGCTCCGTCTACCGTTGGAGCAATGACTGTTGCGGCCATTGATTCAAGCTCTTGAGAAGTCATTAGTCCTGTTGTGTCTTGAGAGCCAACAATATTAACTTTTACTCTTACATAACTTCCAGCATGAATAGAATTCTCACTTGATACGCCAACAGCGTTCGCGTTGAAAATTTTCTCTACGGCAGTTAATCCTTGCCCGGCATGGGAAATTTCTTTTGATGGCGCAAAAACGGGGACTGGCTCTAATCCGAGAGTGCTTGCCGCAAAACTTTGAAGTTTTTTTCCAAAAACTATCGCGTAAGACCCACCAGCTCTGATACTTTCCATTTTTTGAGGAGTCAGTGATGCTGAAATATCAATGAGCTCTTTTTCGCCGTTGTAGAGTTTCTTCGTTTTTGTATTTATAGTAAATACTGTGCCTGTCGCAACAGAATAAGCTTCTTCTAAGACAGGCTCGCCATCTTTATCTAAAATAGTGTTCCCACTTGCATCAACTTTTTTTACCCAGTTTTTAAGATCAATCCCAATTCCACCAGTCACATCAACAGTAGTAAGAAAGATTGGAGAAATTCCGTTAGTTCCGCCGACAACTGGCGCAATGTTAACAAATGGAACGTAAGGACTTGAAGGTTTCCCTGTCCAAAGCGCGACGTTGTTTACACCTGACATACGAGACGAGCCAACACCCATTGTCCCTTTTTCCGCAATAAGCATTACTCTTTTATCTGGATGCTTTTTTTGAAGCTCTTTAATTTCATTTTGCGCAGGAGCCGAAATCATGCATTGACCGTGAAGCTCACGATCAGATCTTGAGTGCGCTTGATTTCCAGGCGATAAGAGATCTGTAGATATATCCCCCTCTCCCGCAACGTAGGTAACAATTTTAATTTCTTCATCAACTGCAGGGAGCTTTGTAAAAAACTCTGCTTTTGCATAACTATTTAAAATATCGGTAGCGACTTTATTTCCTGACTCATGTGCTTTTTTAAGTCTTTCTGTATCTGCTTCATATAAAAAAACTTGAGTCATCAAGACCTCAGCAGAGGAACGAGCTATCGTTTCATCTCCGCCAAGTGCTAGATCAAGAAGAACATTTACAGAAGGGCCTCCTTTCATGTGAGACAAAAGCTCAAAAGCAAAGTCAGTGGAGATTTCGCTAACTACATGCGTGCCAAGAATAATCTCTTTTAGAAAAGTCGCCTTTTCTTCAGCAGCAGAAGTTGTGCCAGGAAGAGCGTTGTAGATGAAGTAATGAAGTGAATCTTTTCTATATTGATTTGAAGTGTCTTTAATTTGAGAAATAACCTCAGTAATCAGCTCTGCCCCATCAATTGGCTTTGGCTTGAGGTTAAGATTTTTCCGTTCATCAATTTCTTTTAAATAATTCTCATAGAGACTCATTTTTTGCCCACCTTTTTATATAACGCTAATTGTAAGAATGATCGAATTATAACACTTTGGTTACGAGTCTTGAACCATAAAGTAATAGATTCCTTTTTGGATAATATTTGTCTTTTTATATACTTAGAGCCGAGGCTTCAAATAATTAATTTATTTTGGCACAGTTACCGAATTATAAGCATGCGGCTTGATTGTAAAAATAAAAATAATTTTAAAAAGTTAAAAATAAACGAAAGAACAAAATGAAAAACCTGTGGTCGGTCTCTTGAATTGAAGTTTGGAGCGGGCGCTTTACCTGTCATCAGTACGGCTATATTTCTCGCTTTTTCGGCCACTGATGTAATCGAAAACACTCTACACCTGGTGTTCCTTTGGTTTCTAGGAATGGTTGTTTTAGGGACCTTTACTCTTGAATTACAAATATTAAAAATAGTTGTTGAAAATGGGGACAACCTTGAAAAAAACGAAGAAGTAAAAGCAGGTCTAAGACCACTGAAATTTCTAGTAATAACTGCAGGGTTATTTAGTATAGCTTTTGTATATTCATATTTCAAAAGCAATAACATCCTAGAGAAAAAATTTGATCATATTTTTTCGGATTTCAATAAAGACCAAAAATGCGTAACACGGACAATCGCTTCAATGAGAGTTGAGCGGATCAAAGAATGCTACAAGTGCCCGTCTGGTAAAAAATGTATAAAAAGAAAGAATTAAATCGTTTTTATAAAATCTAAAAACTCATCTCTATACTTTTTCCCCTCGTTATTCCAATTGGTGTCCTTTACGGGTTATTCTTTCACTAGTCCCCTAAATTATGATAAAAAGATTATTTTGCACATGAAAAATCTGTTTAATATATTCAACAAATCAAACAAGAGGGGTAAAAATGGAGACGCGATTGATTGTAAACCTAATTAAATAAGTTAAACTTTCAGAAATGGGCTGAGGTGTGTAATGGTATCGCCATAAAGTCTGCTAAAAAAAATAGTAATATGATAATTTAAATTTCATTTTCAAAGTGAGTTACCACAGATGATTAATTTTTCTAATACTTTTGATCGTTTACCTGAACAGTTTTATGAAAGAATTGCACCCGAGAAATTTTCTAACCCCGAGCTTATTTGTTTTAATCGAAACCTTTCAAAAGAACTTAATATAAATTTAAAAGATGTATCAAGTGATGAATTGGCTCAAATATTTTCGGGACAAAAAATTCTTCCTGGATCGATCCCTTTGGCCATGGCATACGCAGGATTTCAATTTGGACACCCCGTCAGTCAGCTTGGTGACGGTAGAGCTCATTTACTTGGAGAAGTGAATGGATATGACATTCAACTCAAAGGAAGTGGTAGGACACGATTTTCCAGACGTGGTGACGGGAGAAGTGCTCTCGGGCCGGTCCTTAGAGAATATATTGTCAGTGAAGCAATGCACGCTCTAGGTGTGCCCACAACCAGAGCATTATGTGCAGTCACAACCGGCGAACAAGTATTAAGACAAGATGGGCCAGAGCCTGGCGGAATTTTCACTAGAGTTGCAGAATCCCATATCAGAGTTGGAACATTCCAATATTTTTCTTTTAAACATGAATACGAATCAATCAAAACACTTCTCGACTACACAATTAGCAGACACTACCCAACACTTAATCAATTAAAAAACTATAAAGAGAGATCAATTCAATTACTCAAATCATTAGTTGAAAAACAATCAAGCCTTATCGCGAAGTGGAGCGCCCTTGGATTTATCCATGGAGTCATGAATACTGATAACTTTTCTATGGCGGGAATAACCATTGACTACGGCCCGTGCGCTTTTATGGATGAATTCAAGTTTGATAAGGTCTTTAGTTATATTGATCAAAATGGACGATACTCCTATTTCAATCAAACTAGGATCGCCAAGTGGAACATTTTAAGGCTTTCCGAATCATTGATGCCACTTATCAGTAAAAATCAAGAAGATGCTATTAAAGAGATTGAAAAAGAAATCGTTCCTTTGTTTGACCAATTTGATGAAAAAAGAATGACTAAACTCGCGGAAAAAATAGGCATAAATGATTACAGCAAGGATGATGAATCTTTAGTGATGGCTTTTTTAACATACCTGGAAAAAGAGTCGTTAGATTTCACATTAGCGTTTAGAACTCTTCCTCACCTGTTTAACGGTGACAAAAGTTTTTATAAAGAAACTCCTGAGTTAGAGAATTTTATTAAACGTTGGAAGAATCGCGTAAAAGCAGTAGAAAATCTAAACAAAGTAAATCCCTTATATATTCCAAGAAATCATCAGATTCAAAAGGTTATAGAAGAAGCATACGAAGGTAAATTTGATTTATTTCATAAACTACTAGAGGTTACATCAGATCCATTCACAGAGAAAAAGGAGTTTTCTAAGTATTCTCTGCCTCCTGAGCCAAGTGAGAGGGTGTATCAAACATTTTGTGGAACATAAGAAAATATTTAAAAAATATCTACTCGTAATTAATAATCTTTAATGACAAAATAATTTATAAATCTTTAGGAGCATAATTTGAAAAAGCTAATGATCACTTTTTTATCGGTAACACTATTTAGTTGTTCAAATACAAAAATTATAAACTCTAGGCCTGAGTCAAACTATGGTTTTTCAATAATTCAAGGTAGCACAACAGAGACTAGTACAATTATAAGAGTAATCTATCCAAAGAAATTAAAAGTTACTTATGAAGTAAAAGACTCATCTGGAAATATTAAACCAGTAAAAAATGTAAAAACTTTTTTAAGAAAATATTCAGAATTTAAAATTGAGCATATAAAAGTTAAAAAGCTTGATACTGATGAGACTTACACATTAAAAATTAATTCAGATAATAAAAGATGGAAGGACGAAAGAAAATTCAGGGCCCTTGATACTAAAAAAAATGATTTAAAAATTCTCGTTGCCAGCTGCATGAGTGATGCATTTAATGAAATAGGCAATGATATGTGGCCGAAGGCTTTTGCCCAATCTCCTGATGTTTCATTTCTTATTGGAGATAATCTTTACGCTGACACTTACTCAGGGATTTACTTAGGAAAAAATTATCCCGCGACACCACAACACCTTTTTAAGCGTTATATGGATCATGCGATGAATATGAAACTTTACCGTTTGAAAAAGCTTACCCCAACCTATGTAACATGGGATGATCATGATTACGGAAAAAATGACGGCGGAAAAGAGTATCCTTATAAAAAAGAGTCTAAAGATATTTTAAATATTTTTTTTCCAAGAGAAAAATCAGGTCACCTACAATTCGGACCTGGTGTAAGCACGAGCGTAGAGCTTGGAGGAATGAATTTTTTATTTCTTGATGGAAGAAGTTTTAGATCTGAAAAAAAAGATCCATCAGGCACTCACTTTGGAAAAAAACAAAAAGTATGGATTAAAAATAACCTTAAGAGTAATAAAATAAATTGGCTCATCAGCGGAGATCAATTCTTTGGTGGCTATCACCCATGGGAATCTTTTCAAGGAAACCACCCCGAAACATTTGTTCGTTTTTTAAATGATATTAAAAAATCCAAAAGCAAAGTGATTTTCATGAGTGGTGACAGGCACTTGGTTGAAGTCATGAAAATCCCTCAAGAAAAACTTGGTTATGAAACCTACGAATACACCATCAGTGGCATTCATACTAAAATGTATCCAGGCTCTCTTGCGCGTGACCCGAATCCTTATAGAGTCGGAGGATTTGATGGGGATCCAAATTTTGGAATTTTTAGACTTAAATCAACGCCAAAAGGATTGAATGTTTATTTCAGTGCGTATTCAAGATCTGGAAAGGAAGCTGAGACTAATTCTTTTATGGGTTATTAAAAATACTTTTAGTGTAATGTAAAGAATATTTTTAAAAGATAATAACTTTTAAAAGTAGATTTATCTCGATGTTTAATAATGCCACATTGAATATAATTTCAAATGCTCAACCCTATCAAAAACTTCTCCTCGGCCATTACTTTCATAAATTTCGGAGTCAAAGTTATCTCTTTGATACATTAAACCCAATCTAATTTGATTCCCTTTTAGGTACCAATTAACTCCTAGGATCTGTGAATTTAAGTCATAATTATCTACATTTTTAAACTTGTCCCAGCTCTCAATTCTAAAAAATGGAGAGATATAATAAAAATTATCAAAAACATATTCTCCATGGAAATAAAAACCATCACTTTTACCTAAAGTTTTTTGATTCGCACTAAAGTCTTTTACTACACCATCAAATTTAAAAAATTCTGATTGGATTGAAAGATTTTTATAATGAAAAGTAACATCGAAATTAAGTAAGGATCGTGAGAGGTCATCAACTTGTGTCCCACTAGAGTTTTGGTATTCAATTTTTGGTATAGTGAAAAAACCAGAACCAAAGGAGAAGTGTTTTCCTTCACCAAAATATATTTCCGTATTTTTCGTATTGATCCAATGTGAAAAAGGGTTTACCCTAATTTTCCCGCCATACATAACGCTTTGGCGATCAATACTCCCACTACTTCAACTAGATCTAGTTGAATCATTAAACTTACTTTTATGTACTCCATCTCCCAAAACAATTTGATAGGAGAATTTATCGTGATTACCCAGAAGCTGGATATTAGAAGCTCGTCTATTGTGACTGACAAATTGGGCTGCCTCGTCCGCTATATACGCCCGATTGGGGATAAGTATTTTTGATGAACTTACAGTTTCAGATCGAGAGACATGAACCTTTGCTCTAAATGCCCTGAGATTAAGTCCATCAACAGAAAAGATATTTTTCACTTCAATATAACCGTCACCTAAATTAAAATCACCTTCTCCCCTGTCATCCTCGTTGATATTATCATTTCTAATATCCATATATAACTTAATGCCTTCTTTATATTTTGCCTCTACTTGAAGTCTTGACCTTCTTATTGATGAATCAAAATAGTTCTTTTTATTATCGGATAAGGAGTCTTGTTGAGAGCTAAAATTGGTTATGGTTTGTAGTCTAGTTCCAAGCTTTAATGAAAACTTACTGTTTTCCATAGAGGTAACCTGAACACCCCAGTTTGCATTCTCTTTACCTAGGTAAAAATTATTGCCGAATGCATTTGCTGATATAAAAATTAAACAAATCAAAGCTGAAAACTTCAAAACCACTCCTTAATTACATAAAATTATTTTAAATGTTTTTTACAAATTTGTGTTAGATTTTTGTTAAGTACCAAGGGTTTAGAAAACAATTTTCAATGCCTTACCATTTTACACACAAAGCTCTAACAACCATCAAACTTAGATCAAATCATTGTACATTTTTCTAATTTGACGCTGCGATACGGCCCGTTACATAAACCTTTTAAACGTTCAACAACACAGTGCACTTACGTACTTAATTAAAAAGGAGAGAATTATGAAAGCAATTATTCTTTTAGCGTTTATGTTATCAACTCTAGTCGCGTCAGCAACGGAGCAATCTGTCAGTGTCCAACTGAGTGAAAATGAAAGCCCATTTCACGTTTACGCACCAGAGCTCAAGATCGACACAAATAAATTAGGCAGAGCATGGGTAGAAGTTGAAGTTTCCTATGAAGAGATCGAAGACATGTATTATGAAACTGTAAAAGTTAAAGTACCTGGTTTAAGCCATAATATGGAAACAGGAGAAATTCTTCTAAACGGTGTTTCATGTGCCAATGTAGAGCAACGACTAAGAAGAAGGTTATTTAGAAGTCCAGTTTATAAAACAAAAATAATAGAAACTGGAGCATGTACCTTTGACGCTAAAGCGGTTGCTAAAGAAGTAACTGTAGATACAGGCTTTTATCTCAGAACATTCACTAAGTACTTTCTAGAAGTTGAATATTCTTTATAAGTTCAAAAGGCGGTTCTCAAAAATTAAAATGAGTGCCGCCGATTTATACCAGGTTATAATTATAACTAACTTGATATGTTAGAGGTGTTTATGAATATAAAAGAAAACCAAGAAAAAGCGATAGAACTTTTCTCTAGAGCACCAATGAAAAAAACTTTTAATATGATCCTCTCTTACGACCAGGAGGATCAAGCTATATTCACAATGCCCTTTGATCAAAAGTTTTGTCATGCCCTCGGGAGTATTCATGGTGGGGTTTTATCAACCTTACTTGATAATGCGGGGTGGTTTACTGTTCAGCCTCATTACGAAACTTGGGTAAATACAATTGACTTGCAAGTCCAGCTGCTATTACCAACGTCAAAAAAATATCTCATTTCAAAAGGAACTCTAGTCAAAAAAGGAAAAGCAATCGCGTTTTCAAAAATGGAAGTACGAGATGCTAGCGACAACCTTGTTGCGACAGCAACAGGAACATTTGCTGTAAGTAATAAGAGGATTGACTAAAGTATTTATTCTCGAAAAATATAGTTTACGTTTTCCCCAATAAATTCATAACCAACTTCTTTATAGATTTTGTTACTCGTTGGATTTTTTAAATCAGTGAATAAATTAAGCTGCGAATAGGTACCATCTAGGAGCTCTTTACTGATCAGTGCGGTCACTATTTTTCCGTAACCCCGGCGTCGAAAATCTGGTGGAGTATAGACGAGAGAGATCGTCGCTCGGTCTTCAAATTCTCGATGCTTTACTGCCATCGAGAGAATCTCACCTTTGGAGTTTTTTAAAAATCTATACCCTTTAATCTTCTCATGTCGTTTTAGATAATCAGTTGCTACTTTTTTAGATTCCAGATTAGGATTTAGGTCACACTCCTCAATAAATCGTTTTGTCCAATCAAACATCAAACGGTTGTCAACTTCTTCACTTTTAATTAACGTTAAGCCTTTTGTGTCCGGCATCTTGAGACTATTTAATTCATATACTCCATTTCTATCACGTAATTGAAAACTTTTATTCCACTTTTCAGCGAGAGTCTTCGCTACGGCTTTTGATAAACTATCCTCTCCCCTTACACCAAGACAAGTTTTTCGATATTTTGTGAACTCATCTACTAAAAAAGGAACTGCAGAAACAGGTAACTCATATACTAATAAATTATGGCCTACGTCAGTATTCAAAGCTTGTCCTACGACCTTTGAGTTATTATATATAGTTAAAAAAATAGGATCCTCATATGAGGTCACGCCATCCACATGTTGTTTCGCGCAGCCAAGAATAAAATTACTTTTTGTTATATTTTTCCGAAGCTCAACCTCATTAATATCTAAAAAATTTATTACCGAATTATTCCGAACAACACTATAATTATCTTTCATTAATTTCCTCTCAATTTTTTTTAAAAATCAATCAACCGGTTTCTATAAAAATATTATAGTCATATTTTTAAATAATTAAGCCTTCTTCAATAAGTATAGCGAAAGTAAGGTTCGCTTTTTCATTCACAGGGTGAGATGTTTTTATAAAAATACTCTTTCCATTTGTAGGAGTTTTTTTATTAAGAGCTTGTTCGAAAATAGCACGATCAAAAAGTTTTTGTTTATCCGCTTTGATATTATTTAGATTCTCGATATAACGATCATCAATGGCACCATCCATAATACCCCCCTATAATCTGATTTATTTTCGCATGGCCATGCTTTCATAAAAATAATAATATTATTTCATATAATTTAAATAAAATATTAATAAAGGCTTAAATTTATGATCGTTGTTATATCACCGGCTAAAAAGCTCGACTTTAACACATGTGCTCCAACGAAGAAATTTACTAACTTAAAAGATATTTCAATGTCTGAACAACTTATAAAAGAGCTTCGAAAATGCAAACCCGAAAAGATTTCAACAATGATGAAATTAAGCGAAAGCCTAACTGACTTAAATGTAGAACGTTATAAAAAATTTAATACTCCATTTAACTTAGATAATGCAAAGCAAGCGATGTTTGCATTTAAGGGAGATACTTATGTTGGACTTGATGCTGAATCTTTTTCCAAAAAAGACATCGATTACGCACAAAAACATCTTCGCATTCTATCAGGACTATATGGCCTTGTTTCCCCACTAGATCTTATTCAACCCTATCGACTTGAAATGGGAACAAAGTTCCCTTGTGGAGAAAGTAAAAATCTCTATGAGTTTTGGAACAGGAAAATAACTGAACAATTACATGAATCACTAAAAAAAGAAAAAGTACTTATCAACTGTGCAAGTAACGAGTACTTCAAGTCCGTAAATACGAAAGTGCTTGAAGGTGCTAAAATAATCACCCCTTCCTTTAAAGAAAAGAAAAACGGTGAATACAAAATGATTGGACTCTTTGCCAAAAAAGCTCGCGGGATGATGTCAAGATTCATAATTCAAAACCAAGTAAAAGACGTAAGTGGGCTCTCAGAATTTAACTTAGATGGCTATAAGTTTAATAAAAAACTCTCTAACGAAGAAAACCCGGTATTTACTAGATAACGATTATCTCATCGAGATAAATAAAAGTAGCACTAGCAAAGTACAAATATTTCCAAACACCTAGTATATTTTCCTTAAACTTCAATTCAGATACTCTGGAATTAATAAGCTCACATCAATACTTTTTAATCAATGACTAATTTTTTTACAGTTGTTCAACTTTAAGTTCAAAGTTAAGAGTTTATACATCTGTATATAGATGGCACATATTTTGCCGCCTACATTCCCATAAGGAATACAGATATGAATAAAAATGTTATAACTTCATCGATACTAATTTCCATAATTACAACGAACTGCTTCGCAAATGGGTACTTATCTCCAAGAAGCCAGGTTTCAAATAAATTAGAGGCAAGTCCAATCAGACTGTGTATTAAAAGAGAAAGTTCTCAACTCCTACTTGGAGAACAAAGTGCAGAGAGCTGTGAATGCGACTCAAAAACCGCTGTTAATAAATTCAAAAATCACCCCCTGCCAAAAGACTACTCAAACTTCAAAGATTACATAAATGACTGGCAACCCTCACCATCAGAAAGATTAATTTGGGATAGACATGGGCAACGGATGAATGCAATCACGGAGTCAGATCAGGAGAAAATATTTGGGGAATTATTACGACTTAAAAGTTTAAATAATGTCCTTCAATCATATTCCATTGCAAATAAAAAACCATTTGATTTGGTTGGAAAATTAAACCCTGAAAAATGTAACCCAAGCATAATCAAAGGTATAAAAGTAAAAGCTGATGAACAAAAAGATTTATTTAAGACAAAAAATATTAAATTAAGACCCAATCTAAAACTTAGCTTAGGTTACCAATTAGATTTAATTGATGGGGCAAAGAATGTCGAAAAATTGAAAAGAGAGCTTATAGTGCATAAAAAAAAGATCGAGAAAATAGAAGCTAAAATCTCCAAAAACAATAAGGCAGTTCATACAGGAAAGAGTAAAACAAAGTGTGTCACAGACCAATTTACAAAACTTGTAGAATGTCATGATTTTCCAATTTACTACAACCCAAAAGCTAAAGCATTGAGTGCGAATTATCGAGAATTAAAAAATACATTATCAAAAATGGAGCTTACCAAAAAAGAGATTATATTAGGCCTTGGAATGTTTCCTGAATTACTACACGATCGAAAAACTGGTTTTTGGAGTAAAGATGAAATTTGGGAAGAGCAACCTTGGATATTAAAAGTTAGCAAAATGATTCCTGGATCAGCTGATGTTAAGAACTTTTTAAAAGATTCAAAGACGACAATGGAAGATAATGTCATTAAAACAATCCATAGTTTATGTATGGTACCAAAACACCAACCAAAAACCCATTATAACAAGCAACAAACTGTTCATTACAAAGACTCAGGTAAAGCTTTGCCTCAAAAATACAACCAATGCCACTTAAGACTAAATGCAGAAAAGCCACTAAGAGTTGAAAAAATAAAATTACTTGAAAAATTACTTATGGACCGAAGGAACTCCCATGACTCTGCGATTAAAACAAGAATTGCAAGACTATGTGAAGAAGAAACCCCTTACACATTAAATCAATTATTAAATTTTAAATCAGCAAGGGAAAGTGTTCTCAATGAATTCAAGCAACCATACCTAAAGTTCAACGCAATTAATAAATGTTCTCAAAAAAGTAAAGAATCTGAAGAGTTCTATCGAAAATGGTCGGCCCTAGGAGTAGGAATGGGATGCTTAGTTGGTTCAGTTGCCCTTGGATTCTCTGGAGTAGGTGCACCTCTAATCGGGGCAATTGGGGCGGCGTGCACTGGAGTTGATATCGCTGTTGCCGTAGATAATATGAGCTACCATGAGGATAATTTTCTAAAAGTAAGCAGGTGTACAAATACTCATATGCAATCATGTGGGATGAGTGCATATAAACAAGCGGTTAAAAACTATAACAACGCCATAAATGATATCTATTACGCCGTAGGAGGAGCAGTTCTTGGAGATATAGCAATCCCCTACGCATTCAGCAAAGTTGGACAACTAAGGAGAATTAAGGAAATGGCAAAGTATGTTGAAGAAAATGTACAACACCTTCCTGCTGATGTTGCGACCACATTTAATCATGAGTTAGCAAAATTAAATAATTTAAAAGGAAAAGAAAAAGTTAAGGCTTTGGTAAATCTCAAAGCTGATCTTGAAGACTTTAGATACCTGCAAGATGATCTTTTAAAACAGGGAAGAAATATAAATGAAGTTTTAAAGAGTTGTTTTATAAAATAATAAAAAGAATGAGAGTAAATATGAAAAAAATTATCATAACCGCACTAATCTTAATCTCGCAATTAACCAACGCTAACACGTTGTTAAATTCACAGTGTTCATTTGAAATGATCGTTGAGGAAATATCTGAGGGACACCTCAGGCAGACACAAAAAGAGACATTGAAAACATGGTATGGTGACCTAAAGCAAGTATCAGACAATTTCCAATCAAGGATATCTAATTTAAAGAGCCAACCTAATCAAAATATAGGCGAAATTCGTAGTCTAACAAATGCAAGGACTGCGATTAGTGCGTTAAAAAGGGCCAAAAACAATATAATAAAAAGCTGCATGGAAGAATACTTGCTTCAAGAATGTGTCACCCTATTATCAAAAATAGATTTTGAAAAACTAGGAGCTACCTATAGTTCAAAAATAAACAATTTATTAAAAGACGGGGAAAATTCTACTAGTGACTTCAGGAGAGCAATCACCGAAATCATTCTAAGTGGATCTGAGAACTCAAACAATGGCTTAAGTATTGCCAAGGCAAGAGCGACTTTCCAAGAGACTGCAGACAAGGCCACTAGGATAGCAAATTATGAAATGAGAATGGCTTCATCAGTATCTCCAAGGGATATATTGCTTAAGGATGTGCCTGAATCCATAAGAAGAATTAAAGACTATGATAAAAAATTAGCTCAAATAATTCAAAACGGAGAAGGTCTCGTTTATAAATTCAAGTCTACTGGGTCCGTCCTGAACGAGGTTGAGGTACCATTGGATACGTTTAGACAAATACATAGAAATGGAAGAGGCGCATTACTCAGACAAGTAGAGGAAACTATCCAAAAAGGATTTGTGAAAAGTGCGAAGGGAGAGACTGGCATTAAAAGCATAAAAGGTGCCAGTGAAAAATTTGAATTAAAATTTCTAGGAAAAAGATGGGGTAGTAAAAGATTTGCTATTTGCCTCCGAAATGGAGTCTATGTGTTGGAGGATTTTCTCAATGATAAGACAAGAATTGATAATTACGTCTGTCATTGATAATTACTGACCCTGTTAATCGACAAAAGTCTTCTTTTTTTAAAAAACAGTGTTTTTGAAAAAATATATGCGCTGTATCTGAATAAAATTTGAGAGTAATAAAGACATTTAACACGAGTTACTTTTACAATTGATCATCGTATCTAAAAAAAAAACTTTACCCGCAATTTTTGGATATAATTGCAGATAAAGGTTATTTGAATTCTAAAAAAAATTCTATGTAAAAAAGTGAAGATTACCTTCTACTTACTTACCAACGATTTCTTTCTCTTTTTTCCTGAGGCTTTGCTTCATTAACTCGAAGAGGACGACCCTCAATTTCACTACCGTCTAGGCTTGAGATTGCTTCTTTTGCTTCGTCAGCTGTACTCATTTCTACAAATGCAAATCCTTTACTTCTTCCTGTTTCTCTATCTGTAATGATTTTACAAGAAGTGACTGTTCCAAATTGCCCAAAAGCTGATTCGAGAGTGCTGTCTTCTAGTCTAAAAGATAGGTTACCTACATAAATTTTGTTACTCATTTTATCTCCTTTGATATCTCTGAGTTCGATGCCACTAAAATTAAGTTTAATGGCAAAAGTGTGAATTAATTACTAAAAATAGTGGTGCTTCACGGTTAATTGTATTGAATGAAATTTAGTGATTACTTAATTGAAATAACTTAGAAAAGAAATCCTAGAAACTAATTAAAAACTTCGATCAGACATTCAGATATCATTGTTTCCACTCTATTAATACAAAAATAAAAAAATGTCTCACAACTAAGAACCCCCTAGAACTAACCACTCGAAATCACGAGTAGCAAGATGTAAACAATTCACATTAACACTCTCAAGTTTTAAAAGTATCGCCTTACAGCCGAGTAACTTTTTTGATTACGATAGGTTCCATAGGGACATTTTGTCGCCCATTTTTAGATGTTGTCGCTGCTATTTTAATTCTGTTTACAACAGTCATTCCCTTAATTACTTTTCCAAACACCGTATATCCATAATCTCTTGGATTTTTGCCTTTATGATTAAGGAAGTCATTGTCTTTTAAATTGATAAAAAATTGCGATGTGGCACTATCGACACTGTTGGTTCTGGCCATTGCGATTGTCCCAACTTCGTTTTTAAGTCCGTTATCTGCTTCGTTTTTTATTTCTGGAAGTGTCACTTTCTTTTTCATGTCCGCAGTTAGCCCACCACCTTGAATCATGAAATTGTTGATCACTCGGTGAAAGACAGTCCCTTCGTAAAACTTATTGTCTGTATACTTTAGAAAGTTTTTCACAGTGACTGGAGCTTTTTGCTGATTAAGCTCAAGAACAATGTTACCGTAGTTGGTTTCCATTTTAACTTTTACCGTTTTGTTTAAATCTTTTGCAGATGCAGCAAATACTTGAGTCAGTAGGGTAAAACAAAGGGCAGTCAAAAATGCTTTCATAAATTCCTCTCGATTACATTTAAATAATGACTTATTGTAACCAGAGAAAACAGATCTGCCAGTATTAATTTTTAAACCAGCGGGTCTCCACCCATGTATTGTAGTGACGAGAATAATACTCCCAACTACATTTACTTTTTCTGATTGACCGAATTAATTTGAATTAATGAATCTTTCTCAAAGCTGTATTGCGAAAGAACATCAATAATAAAGCTGGTCTTTCCTTCAATATAAGCATCAATGTCATGAGAATACTTTTGTGCTAAATCCATTTTAAGCTTTGAATATTTACTCACATCATCAGAATTTCGTATCAGATGGTCTCTGAGTGTAAGATGATTAAGTAAAGAGTCACAACCCTCCAAGCACACATAGAGATGATGATCATGACTCACCTTCTCTGGATTATAAAAAGCCTCTCTTCCTTCAACACCAAGATTTCCTCTATGCTTATATCCAAGTTTCTCTAAAGAGTTAATACATGAACTAATTCGTTTTTGATCTTTAGCAATTATATCAATATCTATTATCGGCTTAGCCACTAAACCCTTAACAGATGTACTCCCCACATGCTCAATAGCGATGGCATCACTTGAAACGTTTGGCCAAACTCTTGATTTTATATCTTCATACCATTTTACCCAATCTGGGTTATAGCTTTCTACAATAATTGACATTATTGATTCTCCAACAATTATTAATAATATAATTTATACTAATAAATAAATGACTTAAAGTTTTCGAAGATCATAAAGTAGAGAGTTGTCAAAATAAAATATACATAGAACTTCATTTTGGCGTCAAAACTTCTTTTATAGTACTATTAGATTTAAATGAGTGATGCAAAAAATAAGCTAACATATACTAATGATGCCGGGGAGGATGTTCATACCTCTGACTACCTTCTTAATAGAGGAACATGCTGCAAAACTAATTGCCTTCATTGCCCTTATGGGTATACCTTGAAAAACTTTAGTATCAAAATTGTTCCATTGGAAGAGAAATATATTAAGTACGCAAATGAAATTATTAGTGAATCAAAACCAATTGAGCTTTCCGATCTCTCCTTATCAATTCTCGCAGAAGGTTTCGGAAAAAAAATCAAAGTAATAGGTCAACACATCACACTTGAAAACTTTAATGATCATGCATTTGGACAGTTTAAAGACGATATCTGTGGAGTCATCAAATTTTCAAATAGGTTATCCGAGAGTAATTCTGGCCGTGGGATTAAGGAACTTTATCTAAAAAAAGAGTTTCAAAATCAGGGTCTTGGAATTGAATACATAGAAAATTAGATAGTCTTCATTACAAAAGTTACTCGACACTACAAATAGTGGAGGAGGAGCCGTGAATCACCAATTTCAGCCCCTGCATTGCAGGCACTCGTACATTTCAAACTAAGGAAATACCAGAAAGATGATAAAGGTTCCATATTGTATGTAAGATTGTAACCATAGTTATGACATTTCCTCCTTGATAAAAAATGTTTCGATGAGGCTGCTTAGGAAAAATTAAAAATACACTATGCAGAATTCGTGTAAGAAGAAATATAGTGAAATAAGTAATTTGAATCATCAACATAGGACCACTTAAAGAAAATACTACCCCAACAAATAAATAAGGGTAAATATTTTCAATATCATTTTGCCATATACGCTGCCCAGTTTGATCGAGGGGAGCTAATACACCATCAGCGATCCCTTTTTGTTTTCCAAAAAATGCCGCATCATCCGGATGCCTAAACCTTTTTGATGTAATTCTCGCAATTGCTTGAATTAGGCTATTGCTATGTAACTTCACAATTGTGAGAAATGTAAAAATGCTAAAAGCAAGTAAGTTTTCTAAAATGTTTTGGCCCATAAAACCTCTTTAAAGTTGAAGCATAAATGAACTTAGATTTACCATGTTTTAAAAAAATATCTGGTTAGAAATTTAGCCCTTTAAAGTGGAAGTCGAATCATTGAATAAAAAGGTCGTCATTTCTATTGTGAACAATTCATAGAGCTTTAAGCTCGCACCAAGTCACCAGCGTTATCTACTTTCACATTCTAGGTCCTACCAGTATTAGCCAGTTCCAGAAATACGTAGACATTCACAAACATGTTCAAGGTAATTAATAAATTTAATAGTAAAAAGTAAAAACTATGTTTTTGGCGAGTGCGAGCAAAAAAGTTTATGGTACGTTAAATGAAATTAACAAATAATTAATTATAATCATCTAATATTGTCCAAAGTGCATACAGATAATAAAAACCAAGTACTTAAAAATACAAGGATAGGCTAGTTCTTTTTTTCTAACCAAGAGTTGAAAAAAACAGCGCCAAAGAATCATTACTTATTTTTAATAATAATTATCTAGTTTAGCTCTGTTTTAGCCCCGATAAAATAATTGCTAAAAAGCTCTCACCTATTAAATTATAACTTAGTCCCTTGATTCATCTTGTCACTCGCGGGGTTACTTAAAGTAGTAAGTAAGTCATTTGAATATCATCAACCTCTGTGCCTGATACGATAAAAGCTTGTTATCGACGAGCGATTTCTTCAAAACCATAAGACTTAAACTCTTAATTTAAACTTAATTGGAACTGAAGATTTAAAAACAACTCATCCACTGAACCTAAAGTAGTTTCTTCTTCATCAACGTAGCATGAAGATAAGTCTTCTTCAGTTAAAGATCCATAATCAGGAGCCAATACATTTGGAAGTAATGTCAGGTTAATTTGAACTAACTCTCCTCTTTCTACCTCTAATGAGTTAAGAGAACTGTTTAAGTCGATAATACTTTCACTATCGATAGCAAAACTCTCCACCGCTAATGAACTCATCGTTGCTCCAACTTTCTTAGTCTTTACTTCAGCGACCATTGTATAGTCACTTCCAAAAAGAGCATCTTCATTGATTCCAGTTCTGATAAAAGCATTTGAAATCTCACCATCATTCGAAGCAATAAACCTCACCGTTCTAACTTGTCCGCAAGTGAACGTCGATTCAACTGTTTTTTCATATTGCCTAACACTATTTTGCTCGGTGATTGAGTTAGATAAAGAGGTAATACTCATTGCAAGTGTGGTTTGTAATGATTGAATTTGGCCCTGACTTTCTATCTCGAGAACTTCCATTTGATTTGAAAGGCCTGCTATTTGATCAGAAAGAGCTGTTACTGAACTTGCCACTGTCATTTGAAGTGACTGAACTTGGCCTTGGCTTTCTATTTCAAGGACTTCCATTTGATTTGATAGATTGGTGAGATTTGTGTTCAAACTACTTATTTGAGTATTTGTGTTCGTTTCAAGTGTTGAAACACTATTGCTAATAGCTGTTATACTATTTGCCAGAGTTAATTGAAGTGATTGAACTTGCCCCTGGCTTTCTATCTCTAGTACTTCCATTTGATTTGAAAGATTTGTTATTTGGTTTGATAGCCCTGTAATAGAACTTGCTAGTGTCATTTGAAGAGATTGAATTTGTCCTTGGCTTTCTATTTCAAGTACTTCCATTTCATTTTCAATGTTATCCACTCTAGTTTCAAGTGCATTAAAATCAACAAGTAAATTTTCAAGAAACTCTTCGTCGATAGAGAGTAAATTGCTAGTAGAGGAACCCTCTGATGATTCAGACGTTAAGGATTCCGTCGCCATTAAATCCATATCATTACAACCGGCAAACAAGTTTAAAAACAATAAGACAAAAAATAATTTCATTGGACTTCACCTTCAGTTAAGAACTGAAGTCTAAGTAGCAATCACTTTGCCATTATCTAGAGAAATTATCAGGAGTGTATAAATTTTAACTGTCTATTATTTATACAGAAAAATTAAATCTATTCAATTTACTCTCTCCCGACGCCCAGTTTAACTGGCGCATATATAAAAAAATCTCATTCCTACTAAAACTAAACACAAATGATTTTAATAACTTATTTAAATTAAAGCTTTGGAATTATAATTACGATTAAATCACACGACCAACTTAAAGGTACTTTTTGAAAAAATTTATTCAACTACTTATGACACTAACAATCACCCTTGCTTTAGTGAGTGGGTGTTTAAAGTTAAGTAAAGATGATTCAAGTTCTAACATTACTACTACTGATAACCCCCTCGTCTTGGCTAAACATAAAAAAGTATTAAACCTCCTTCGGACGAGAAATATTAATTTGGGTTCACTAAAAACAAAGTACCCATCGATGGAATATATTTACGTACATGATGAAAATAAAAGAAATGGTTTTAATTTAAGTGTTAATGAAATTCATGATGATTCTATTTATCCCATAATCATGTCAAAAAAGAATATGAAAATAACTGCAAAAATTATTACGAAAGACGGTTCTATTATTTATGAACGCTTGTAAACTATATACATCTTTATTATTCATGATTATTTTCATGGCCCCCATGAGAGCGCATTCAGGTTTTTTTTCTTCTTATAATATTATTTTCGAAGATAGGGTCGATAATTCCATTTTAGAAAAAGATAACGACTTTAATGATTTTGTCATAAATCTCCAGGCATTTGATATGGGAACCGTTAATCATGGTGTTGTCTCCATCAAACCTGTAATGGCGGCAGGGATGGATGAGACTCACCTATGGATTCAGAATTTCTGCGATGATGGAAATATGGAGTACAGTATTCATAATGCAAGGCTGGGTGGTTCTGAAACATTAAGTGAGCAACCTACCGAGTGTGTATCGAATAATAACAACGGGCAAGATTTTTCGATTGTACACGGAGAACTTACTCAAGGACAAAAAGTACGAGTTTCTAAAGTCTCCGACTTATTTCCTGGGTGCCCGAAAACTTCTATGATTAACTTGACCTCCCAGACAACAAATCTTTGTGAAGGTAGAACGGTAATAATTGCTTGGAAATGCCTCACTCATGATGCCCCAAAACACCTCAGTCTCTACGCTGACTACTCTGAGTTGTTCGTGCTGGAGAATCGCACCGAAGGAATTGATATCTCTAGTTCAACCAATGTCGCTGGTGGGCTCCCCGGAGTCGCTTTATTTAATGAGGATATATATCTGCCTACTGAGAGAACCAGCATATTTGATGCCTTTAGTATATCAACCACCATACAGGCATCAAACGAAGATGGAAATTCTGCGAACTGTTTTGATGATGGAGAGCTAGATTTTTTGGACCAACATGGTTCTGTAGACGAAATTCTTGCAGCTAATTGTGCCGCATCTATACGAAATGCGATGTCTGTCGGTGGTGATCAGGCTAAAAGAAGAGACTATATTATGGATCCCGACTGGCATGAAAGTATAGGCTTTTGGAACTCATATATTACCTCTAAAGAGCTTGGCACAACTCTCTCAAATTTATATACAGACCACTGGCATCTTAATGATGATGACGGGTTATTTTATTACGAAGAAGGATTCACTAACGAAAGACTTAATAATTTTAACGGAATTAATATCTCAAGCGATCAATATCGTTTCTCTGACTTTCATAAGGTTTATGACGAGACACAGCCAAACTCATACTTTTATTCAAGCTATCCAGACAGCCTTTTAACGGGTTATTCCAATGTAAGCCAAAGTACACCGCGGCACTGCTCGCATTTCGACAATGGCTTTACATTTGATAATACACCAACACCCCAATAACGTACGTAACATATAAATAAGGTCATTTACGAACCTAGTTCGACATTTAAAATTTCGAAAAGTTATTATTATAGAACCTAAAC
>Ga0233434_1001112_pt1 | contig 27593 bp, 23 predicted proteins | sample SI_122_August201_4_FD_182738 | JGI IMG/M metagenome (GOLD analysis project Ga0233434, IMG submission 182738) | Seawater microbial communities from Saanich Inlet, British Columbia, Canada - SI_122_August2016_120_MG | ecosystem: Environmental > Aquatic > Marine > Inlet | place: Canada: British...
CAGAGAAAGTACATTTTTAGAATATGTTGGTAAAAATGCTAATATGGATGCATACGCTGATATTTTGATGGATGCATTATCCAAATAATAATAATAATAAATAGTAAATTAGCGCCGGACTGTAGTCTTTAATTTATTTTAAGCCTCTGATATGTAGTTTTTTTAATTTAAAAAATACTTAAATTGCCATGAAATTTTAAATTTTACAGGTTTTTAATGCTATTAAATGCGAATAATTATGAATTGTCTAGAAATAAAAAAAGAGATAGAATCCTTTGGATTCAAAGTAGTTTCTTATGATTTTGAAAGACCTTGGGGAGGTTTCCTTGTAATTGATGAAAATCAAGCACAAGAATTTTCAAATAAATTTTTTAAAGCTCTAGATGTGAACACCCTAAAAATTGGCGGTAAGTTGAGTCCTAAAATACTCATTGTAAAACCAGCAGCTAGATTGTCTTGGCAATACCATAACAGACGCGCAGAAATCTGGCAAGTTTATAAAGGTTCAGCTGGTATTATTAAAAGTGATTCAGATGTAGAAAATGAGATGGAAGTGTTTAATGAAGAAGATCAACTAGTATTACAGCAAGGAGAACGGCATCGTTTAATAGGCTTAGATGATTATTGTGTGGTAGCAGAAATTTGGCAACATACCGATGCTAATCATCCCTCAGATGAAGACGATATCATTAGAGTTCAAGATGATTTTGGAAGATAAAAAAAAATAAAAAACATGAGTAAGAAAAAAGGAATAATTGTATCTGGTTATTTTAACCCAATACACAAAGGACATATCGAGTATTTTAACAATGCAAAAGCTCTGGTTGATGAACTGTTTGTGATTATAAATAACGATCATCAAAGAGAATTAAAAGGTTCTAAAGAATTTCAACAAGAACAAGAGCGTATTTTTATAGTTTCAAACATAAAGTCTGTAGATCATTGTATCTTATCAATAGATCAAGACAGAACTGTTTGCAAAACCATTGAAAAGATTGCTTTAGATTTTGGTGCAACCTATGACTTGAGTTTTGCCAATGGTGGAGATCAAAATAACAATACCATTCCAGAAAGACCTATCTGTGATCAAATGGGAATTACTTTAGTGGATGGATTGGGTGATAAAATACAGTCTAGCAGTTGGTTGCTAAAAAAATAAACTTTTTAGTAATAATCCCTAATACTTAACATCACTCAAACACATACGTCGCTTTTGATACTTCCGTCATCCTAAAATAACCATAGGCATCGGTATCAGGATTCGTCTGGTTGATGCAATTTCCTTTTAAAGCAACAGGAGTGGTATCAAAAGGACCACCGCTTTCGCTTTGATTGATAAGGATAGTCATATAATCGTAATATTCTTTAGAAATGCCATAAAGCTCCATATCAACAACATCACCCGAAGCATATGCTACTTGATTAATATCTTCATTCTCGCGCCTTTCATTAGAAATAGTAATTAAGTTCCCATTGATAAACTCATCTTTTAAAGTGGATAGGCTGGGTAATAAATCGGCTTGTTCCTGAAACTTTATATAATAATAATTGGCCCCACCTTCAGGATCTAAAAAATCGAAGTTTACTTCCAGCAGGTCTTGAAAAAAATAATCGGTAGATTGATACACCGATAAAATGGCTGGTACGGGTTTTAGGCTTTCTTGAGCAATAAACGTTTCTCCACCATTTATAACTTCTAGGGTATAGGAATTATTTAGAACTGGCACAAAACTATCAGTGCTATAGGTTCCATCGCTGTTATCTGTAAATATAAAAACAGCTCCATTGGTATCATTCGTTATTTTTACAGAAGCACCAAGTACCGAAACCGCTCCATTAGTATCAAAATAGGGGCTAGACATGCTTAATTTAATCTCTTGGTTGTTTCCAACCGTTTCTTTTTCCCAATTAATAGAAGCTTCTATTACCAAGCTAGGTGTTTCGCTAGGGACATCTAGCTCAATAACATCCGTACAGGAACTTAAAGTTAGTATTGCCATAAGTATAAAATAATGAATACCTGTTTTAATAGGACTAATAAGAATGATCTTTATGGCTATATTATTTAGAACTTTTTTCATTTTTTTAAAATTTAAAGTTATAGGTTATGGAAGGGACAATGCCAAAAATAGCGGTTCTTGTAGCCTCATTAGCACCGGTCTCTCTATTTTGACCAAATGAAATAGCAGCAGCATTTTTGCGGTTATACACATTATAAATTCCAAAAACCCATTCCCCTTTCCACCTGTTTTCTGGTTTTTTATTGGGCACATAGGTAGCAGATATGTCTAAACGGTTGTAGGAGGGAAGCCTGTCTGCATTTCGTTCCGAAAAATTTGCAATGGATAACGCTTCATAATTATATTGACCATTTGGATAGGTTACTGGACGACCGGTTTGAAAAATAAAGACCGTACCAAAAGACCATTTTTTATTTAGTTGGTAGCTGCCCACGATGGAAAGGTCATGGGGCCGGTCCCAGGAAGTATTATACCAATCTCCATTATTAATTCCAGGGCCACCAGCAGTACCTCCTGGGGTTCTCTGTGATGCTTTGGAAATGGTATAGGCAATCCAACCCGTGAAATCACCCAAGGATTTTTTAAATAATAATTCAAGGCCATAACTTAAAGACTCCCCATTTAAAATTTGAGTTTCAATGTTGTTCTGTCCAATTAAGTCGGAACCATCGATATAATCGATCCGATTGGTAACCGTTTTATAATAAGCTTCCACCTCTAAAGAATAGATCCTGTTTTTAAAATTTCTAAAATAACCCACTGCATATTGATCAGATAATTGAGGTTTGATAAAAGGACCGCTTGGCGCCCATACATCTAAGGGGGTAACAGAAGTGGTATTGGATATTAAATGGATATATTGGCTTGTTCTCGCATAGCCAGCTTTTACAGAGGAGCTACTGTTTAATTGATAGGAGAAAGAAATCCTAGGCTCTAAATTGGCAAAACTTTCAATTTTATTATTGCTACCATAAACCGTTTCACCAATAGGGGTACCCGATTCATAGATTCCTAAGGTTTCATTATAAACGACCGCTTGATTGTTTTCATAATTAGCAATGGCCTGATTTCCGAGTCTTAAAAAAGCACTGTACCTAATTCCGTATTGCGCCGTTAAGTGGTCTGTTAATTTATGTTCCGCATTGATATAAACTCCGGTTTCTAACGCTTTTTTCTTATCCAATTGAAAATAGTTGATGGAAGAGGTTTCGTTAGTAGGCCTAATTACACCTGGGTTAAAATCATAATAAATTCCAGAGACTCCAAAATCTAATTTAAAGGCATCACTTGCATAATACTTAAAATCATATTTAACGTTGTAGTTGTTGATGGAAGATTTCCAATCAAACTCAAAAAGATTTAGTGTTAGATCGTAATAATATTCACTGTAGATAGTCGTTAAATTTGAAAATAATTTATCATTAAAAATATGATTCCAACGGATGTTTCCAGTTACATTTCCATAGGCATTGCTAAAGCCTCCTTCAAATTTAAAATTATCTCTACCTAAATAACCCGATAGATAGAGTTTATTGTTTTCGTTGATATTATAATTGGATTTTAGGTTGAGGTCATAAAAACTAAGTCTATTTTCTTGCCCAGCGGCCTTTAAAAATAAATTTATATACGAAGTTCTACCCGCTACTAAAAAAGATCCTTTTTCTTTGAATAAGGGACCTTCTGCAGCCAATCTACTGGAGATGCTTCCAATACCACCTGTTAAATTAAACTCCTTATTATTTCCATCTTTTTGGCGAACATCTAAAACAGAGGATACCCTTCCTCCAAATTTTGCAGGGATACCTCCTTTGTATAGCTTGATGTCCTTGATAGCATCGGCATTAAAAACCGAGAAAAAACCCAATAAATGCGAAGTATTATAAATAATAGCTTCGTCCAATAACACCAAGTTTTGATCCACCGCACCTCCACGCACATTAAAACCTCCAGTACCTTCTCCGCTATTAGTAACACCTGGTAATAATTGTATGGATTTGATAATATCTACTTCGCCCAGTACCACTGGAATTTTTTTAATGGTACTTATTTTAATTTTAGTAACACTCATTTGTGGATCCCTAATGTTGAGTTTGTCACTATCGTCAACAGTAATCATGACTTCGTCAAGTTGCGTTGCAGAAGTTTCAATATCAAAATTAATTTTTTGATTTCTATCCAAGACAATTTCTGTACTGATGTCTTGAAAGCCAACATAAGAAACAATCAGTGTGTAGTTTCCTTTTGGAGCAGATATAGAATAAAACCCATATTCATTGGTAATTGTACCTATATAGGTTCCTTTGATATAGACAGAAGCTCCAAAAGCAGTTTCTCCATTTGCTGCTTCCGTAATAGTACCGCTTAACGTATATTTTTCTTGAGCAAATGAGCTTACTGAAATTAAAAAGGCAAGCAGCAGTAGTAGTTTTCTCATTATTAATTTTTAGCTATTGATGGGTTCTAGATCGGATACAATAACGGATTAAATAGCTCCATAGTATCGGAATGTTTATTGTTGTTTTCAATGGTTTAATAGCATTTATTTATTAAACAAAATGTTTTTTTATTATTATTTAATAATTAAGATTTTTTAAACCTATTAATCGTAATATTGCAATATAACAATTAACGGATATGGGAATTACCAAATCAGAAATATTTACTACAGAACAAAACCAATTAGCAGCATTGGCAAAAACCTTTGGACATCCAGCTAGACTTACGATACTTCAGCATCTTTTTTCAATTAAGGACTGCGTATGCGGTGATTTAGTGGAAGAAATTGGCTTGGCACAAGCTACGATCTCCCAACACTTAACAGTACTAAAAAACGTTGGATTAATAAAAGGAAGTGTAGCAGGTACTCGAGTTTGTTATTGTATTGATACTGAAAAATGGTGCGAAATGAAACACATAATGAATGCATTTTTAAATCAAGATGTCAATTCCAATGATTGTTGTTAAAAAATAATTTTAATAGATAAATTATGACCCTTTCAGAAATAAAAAATCACTTAAAAAACATACAAAAAATAGGCTTTCAATTACCAGATGGTTCCTTAGTGCCCCATCATTTTCACGTCACTGAAGTCGGTAAAATAACTAAAAATTTTATTGATTGTGGAGGTACCCTAAGACATGAAGAATATGCGAATTTTCAACTCTGGAATGCCAATGATTACGATCACCGTTTGCATCCAGAAAAATTAATTGAAATCATCGCACTTTCAGAAAAAATATTAAAAATTAAAGATTTAGAAATTGAAGTAGAATATCAAGGAGCTACCATTGGTAAATATGGATTGGACTTTGACGGTACTAACTTCTTATTAATTAACACCCATACAGATTGTTTAGCCAAAGATAATTGTGGGCTACCTGAAGAGAAACAAAAGGTAGCTTTATCAGCGATTGAAACCCCAGCATCTTCTTGTGATCCATCCTCCGGTTGTTGTTAATAGCTTAAAATGGTATTAAAAAAAATTACAGAAACAATTCAGGGCATAGCTGTAAATTCTATACCTGAAGGAAGAAAAGCAAGACTTCAGATCCTCATTGAGTATATACAAGATAAGGTAACCATGAGGGAGCTGATCAACCTAAATTTTATTTGCACTCATAATTCTCGAAGAAGTCATTTAGCTCAAATTTGGGCACAAACGATGGCTTGTTATTTTAATATTGATCAACTGTTTTGTTTTTCTGGTGGTACCGAAGCGACCGCTTTATATCCCAGTATAAAAGATACCCTAGAACGACAGGGCTTTGAATTTGAAATAAGCAGCGCAGGTAAAAACCCACACCATCACCTATTATTTTCAGACGATGCGCCCGCAATTGTTGCATTCTCTAAAAAATACGATGCCCCTTTTAATCCAAGTTCAAATTTTGCAGCCATTATCACCTGTTCGCATGCAGATGAAAATTGTCCCATGATCGTTGGTGCTGAAAAAAGAATATTAATGAGCTATGAAGATCCAAAAAAATACGATAATAGCTCCCAAGAAATAGAAGGGTATGCAGCATGCAGCATTCAAATTGCGTGCGAAATGTATCATGTTTTTTCTGCAATAAATAAATAGAAAAATGAACTAGCTTGTTAAGATTATTAAAACTAAAAGAACTATTAATAGCGAACACATTAGAACGATTAAATAAAATAACACAGCGAAATGAACAAGAAATTAAGTTTTTTAGATAGCAATTTAACCCTATGGATTTTTATAGCCATGGCTTTAGGAATCGGAATCGGATACCTGGTACCCACCTTCCCTGAGTTTCTGGACACTTTTAATAGCGGAACCACCAATGTACCAATTGCTATTGGTTTAATTCTAATGATGTATCCGCCTTTGGCAAAAGTAAATTATGCACTACTGCCTAAGGTGTTTAAAAATGTAAAGGTGCTTTCTATTTCCTTGGTTTTAAATTGGATTGTTGGTCCTATTTTAATGTTTGTACTTGCCATTACATTTTTACAAGATCATCCAGCTTATATGGTGGGTTTGATATTAATTGGCTTGGCTCGATGTATTGCTATGGTTTTGGTTTGGAATGATTTAGCTGAAGGAAGTGCCGAGTATGGTGCTGGTTTGGTCGCTTTAAATAGTATTTTCCAAGTCTTTGCTTATGGTTTTTATGCCTGGTTATTTATAACTGTTTTACCTCCTTATTTTGGCTTTGAAGGTGCTATTGTTGATATTTCTATAGGACTTATTGCAGAAAGTGTCGCTATTTATTTAGGGATTCCATTTTTATTAGGCATATTAAGCCGTTTAATTTTAGTAAAACTAAAAGGAGCAGATTGGTATGCGAATAAATTTATACCTTCTATTTCTCCATTGACCTTAATTGCCTTGTTGTTTACCATTGTAATTATGTTTTCATTAAAGGGAGCGCTAATTGTTGAAATACCAATGGATGTAGTATTAATTGCCATTCCTTTACTGATCTATTTTATCAGTATGTTTTTTATCAGCTTTTTTGCCAGCAAAGCACTAGGAGCAAGTTATGATAAAAACGCGGCAATTTCATTTACCGCTGCAGGTAATAATTTTGAATTGGCCATTGCGGTTTCTATCGCGATATTTGGTTTAAACTCTGGTCAAGCTTTTGCCGGAGTTATTGGGCCATTGGTGGAAGTACCCGCTTTAATACTATTGGTTAAGGTTGCGTTTTGGTTAAAGAAAAAATACTATTAAAAATCCATGGCTTTTTGAACTTTAACAAGAATAGTCTCTCATTGTCTTATTTTTTTATCGCATCAAAATCCTCTACATCGCTATAGCGCCACCAGGAAAAAAGAATGAGCCCCAGCGAAAGGATTATAATGACTTGTGCTGCTTTAAAGAGATCTATATAGTTAAAGCCTAGTGATAATAAAACTGACATCGCATAGCTTCCGCCTCCAATACCCAAACCCCAACCAAGTGCCATAAAGCCCCAAAAGTGAGCATGCCGAGACAATCCTACTATTTCAAGGGTACGGATCGACGATAGTGCAGCTGCACCGAAAAAAGACATACCAATTAGGAAAGATGAACTGGCGACAATGATGATTGAATCAAATATAAGAACCATTGCAATCGCAGAGAGTCCTAGCACATAACTAATAAACAAACTCATGTGGGTACCAAATAAACGGGTTAACATACCAACAAAAATTGCTCCGAATGCACAACCCAGTCCTAGAATAGCAAAGAGCGAACTACTATCGCTTACACTGAGTCCCAAATCACGGTGCATATAGTCCGTCATAAGGTATGTGGTAAAATACTAATACTCATTAACATATATGAAATACCTGTTAGCAAGACCAAACGCCCTCGCCTAAACTCCAAGGGTTTGATTGCATCCTTACTAGGCTGACGTTGATGAGGTGCTGTCGAAATAAAAGGCCAAGCAACTAAAGCAACAAAAAGTGTAATTATCGCTTCTAAAAACCAACCATCACTCGGTCCATTTTTAACAAAGTAAGGCAAAGACAAACTAATGATAACGATGGTGATACCACCACCGCTAATGGCAAATCCAAGTAATTTTTCTTTCGACTTTTCACTAAAACTTCTTACTATTAATGCAGTGGTATGTATCACCATGATAGCGGCAGCAGAGCCTGATAAAAATCGACCCAGTGATAGCCAAGCAAAACCTAGATTCCAAAAACACATGCCAATACCAATGACCGCAAGGATAAGTGAGCCACGCATTAACAAACGGATGCCTGTTATCTGAGGTAACCAAAGTGCCATTAGGCAACCAACTATATATCCGAAGCCATTAAATGCTCCAAGATAACCCGCCTCCGCTTTGGTGACCCAATCGGTATTGATCATCGATGGTATTAAGGGGCCGTAGGCGATGCGAGCAAGACACATGGAGATGGCAAATAAACAAAATCCAGCAACTGTTGCATAGATGGGGCTGGATAGTTTTTTTTTCATTTATAGGATTGTATTCTGTTAATATGCTATAAATATAATAAAATTAGCAGTTTTAGTGCAGTTTATTTTTTGAATATGGTGTATATTAAAAAACCTATCATTTCTGAAAGGTTTTATTTCGATCAGCAAAAATAGGATCTCATTCCTCATTATTTCACTATTTCATTGGCTCTGTATGTTACAATGCTTATTTTTGTGCTCACAAATTAAACATTGATGGCAATACATATCTTGGAACAATTGAAATGGCGTTATGCCACCAAAAAATTCGATGAAACAAAAAAAGTTTCTTCCGATAGCATAGAAACGCTTAAAGAGGCATTTAATTTAACAGCAACTTCTTATGGTTTGCAACCTTTTAAGCTAATAGTTGTTAGCAATCCTGAAGTTATTAAAGACCTAGTTCCACTCTCATTTAATCAAGGACAAATTGGAAATGCTTCCCATATTTTTATTGTGTGTATCGAAAATAAAGTAGATACCGCTTTTATAAAAAAATATTTTGATTTAATTGAAAAAACAAGAAATACTCCACGGGAAATATTGAGTTCTTTTGAAGATTTTTTAATTGATGATTTTTCTAAAAAGACAACAGAAGAAATGAAGTCTTGGGCTACCAAACAAGCCTATTTGGTATTGGGTAATTTATTAACGGTATGTGCTATAGAAAAAGTAGACTCTTGCCCTATTGAAGGGTTTTCTCCTGATAAATATGACGAATACTTCGCGCTCTCAGAAAAAGGGTTGAGTGCTGTATTAGTCATGGCAGTTGGTCATAGAGCTAAAGATGATGTGTTTTCAGAATTTAAAAAAGTGCGAAGAGGAGTAGATGAGCTCGTCATTGAAATAGAATAATTTTAATTGCGTTCCTGTTTTTAAAACGCAACTACTACCTTTGTAAGGTTGTTTTAAAATAATATTTAAAAGAAAAATTAATTAATAATAATATAATATGCCTGGATTTGAAATATTTGGAGACGAAGAACGAAAACAAGTAAATGACGTTTTAGAAAGCGGAGTTTTAATGCGTTATGGTTTCGATGGAATGAGAAACAATCATTGGAAAGCAAAAGAGTTTGAAACAGGATTTGCTCATAAAATGGGTGTGGATTATTGTCAATTGGTTTCTAATGGGACTGCTGCTTTAACGGTTGCATTAGCTGCTGCAGGAATAGGAGCAGGGGATGAAGTAATTATGCCTTGTTTTACCTTTGTAGCTAGTTTTGAATCTATTTTAGCCATAGGAGCAATACCAGTTTTAGTAGATATAGATGCTACCTTAACATTAGATCCAGCAGCGGTAGCCGCTGCAGTGACCTCTAAAACGCGTTGTGTGATGCCTGTTCATATGTGCGGGTCTATGGCGAACTTAGATGCATTACAAGCCATTTGTAACAAGCATGATCTGCTTTTATTAGAAGATGCTTGTCAAGCAATTGGAGGAACCTATAAAGGAAAAGCTTTAGGAAGTTATGGCGATTTAGGTTGTTTTTCTTTCGATTTTGTGAAGACCATTACCTGTGGAGAAGGTGGAGCTGTAATTACAAATAATAAAAAATATTATACAAATGCTGATGTATACCAAGATCATGGTCATGACCATATCGGAAATGATCGTGGAGCAGAAACGCATCCAGTGATGGGGTATAATTACCGCATCTCTGAATTGCACGCTGCAGTTGGTTTAGGTCAATTGGGAAAGTTTGATACTATTTTAGCAATCCAAAAAAGAAATTATACGATTATTAGAAATGCCTTGTCTAAACTTGAAGGAATTACCTTTAGAGAGGTTCCAGAAGGTGGAGAAGAAAATTATTCTTTTGTAAATTTCTTTTTACCAAATGAGGAACTAGCTAAAAAAGCACACAAGGCTATGGCTGATCATGGAGTTGAGGCTAATTTTTATTGGTATACCAATAATTGGCATTATATTAATGGTTGGGAACACTTGCGAACTATTAAAACTTTAGGAGCTGTTAGTGATGGTATTAGAAATCATCTAGAAAAATTAAATGGTACTGATTTTTCTAAGAGTGATGCTATTATGGGCAGAACCATTTCCTCTTTAGTGAAAATAGGCTGGACGGAAGAAGAAGTAAAAGTAAGAGCAGAAAAAATGAAAACAGCGATTGCATCTGTTTTATAACCTATAAATTGCTTAGCATAAAAAATTCCATTCATTGAATGGAATTTTTTTATGCTATTTAAACAAAACCGTTTTAGTAATTAACGTAATCTATAATTTCTAGACCATAACCAATCATTCCAACTCGTTTCTTAGTGTTTTTTGAATTGGAAACCAATCGGATTTTGTGAATTCCTATGTCATGAAGTATTTGAGCACCAATTCCAAAATCTTTAGAGTCCATTACAATTCTTGGAGCTTTTGCGATTTCTGTATCTGTTTGTGCTTCTTTTAAAGCTTTTAGCCTTGAAAGTAAATTAACGGTATGACTTTGTTGATTGATAAATACGATGGCACCTTTTCCTTCTTTATTAAAAACAGAAAACATATCGTCTATCTTTTTATCTGCATTGTTGGTTAAGGTTCCTAAAATATCGTTGTTTATTAACGTTGAGTTTACTTTAACCAATACCGATTCTCCATCTTTCCAATGTCCTTTTGTTAAGGCTATGTGAACTTGGTCGTTCGTAGTTTGTTGGTATGCTCTTAATCGATAACTTCCATATTTAGTATTTATTTGAAAATCTTCCTTTTTATTTATTAAAGAATCATGTTCCATGCGATAGGCGACTAAATCTTCAATAGAAATTAATTTTAAATCAAATTTTTCAGCAACTTTCATTAATTCTGGAAGCCGAGCCATGGTACCATCTTCATTTAATATCTCCACTAAAATTCCTGCGGGTTTTAAGCCAGCAAGACGCGCCAAATCAATAGAAGCTTCTGTATGTCCAGTTCTTCTTAAAACACCACCTTCTTTTGCTCGCAATGGAAATATATGACCAGGACGTCCTAAATCGTGAATCTTGGTGTCCTCGTCTACCAATGCTTTAATTGTTTTTGCACGATCATGCACTGAGATTCCAGTGGTACATCCATTTCCAATTAAATCTACAGAAACTGTAAATTGTGTATTGTGTAAGACGGTGTTGTTTTTAACCATCATGTTTAAGCCTAAATGCTCACAACGTTCCTCAGTCAGCGGAGCACAAATAAGCCCCCTGCCATGGGTTGCCATAAAATTGATCATTTCTGGACTTACCATTTCTGCAGCAGCTATAAAATCACCTTCATTTTCTCTGTTTTCATCATCAACAACAATAACAACTTCACCTTTTTTTATAGCATCAATTGCTTCCCGAATTGTATTCAATTTTGTCATGGTTTCACTTTTTAGCAATTGTTTTTTAAATTTTATTTTTGCAAAGGTATTGATTCTAAGAATTCTTTGGAATGTCTTTGTCCTTCTTCTTAAATATTTTTTTAACTCTATTTACAAATCCATCTAAGTCAATAATACCTTGATCTGTCGTTGCTTTATGCGTAAGCCAAATACCAAGTGGTAACATAATTAAGGTGCTTATCCATGCAGCGATATAGGGTATTAGGGTGCCGTCTTCTGCACTGTTTTTTGCGAAAATACCAATGAAGTGATAGGTTAAAAACAAAACAATAGCGATGACCAGAGGCAATCCCAAACCTCCTTTTCTTATAATTGCTCCCAATGGTGCACCAACAAAAAACAAAATGATGCAAGTAACCGCTAGGGCATATTTTTCATGAAGGGCTATTTCGTATTTATTAAGTTGTTTTTCTTTATTGAGATAATCTTTATTTTTTGAATTAACTGCTTGAATGGAGCTCTTTAAATTGTTCAAGGCCAGTTTTACTATTTCCTTTTGGTGTTTTGCTTTAAAAATAGTTAATAAGGTATCGTTCTTTTTAAAAGTAATGGTATCGCTCTCCAAAAAAAGTTTTTTAGTATTTTTATTTTGGAATTTAGTTATTCCAGTTCTAAAATACATGCTGTTAGAAAACGCTTTTATCACATTGGTATAACGTTGAGATTGAGAATCAATTTCTGCTCTCAGCTCTTTTACATTATACATATTTTGATTGTTGAATTTATTCTCCTTGTCAATATCTTTATTGTTAAATTCAGTTAGGTCAATGTTAATAATATATTCTTTAAAAGAACTTCTTACAAATTCTTGTTGAAGCTTTCTTTTAGTATCTTTTGAATAGACTTCACTATAATAATTTCCGTCGTTTAAAACTAAAGAAAGCGTATTACTTCCTATTTCGGAAGTAAGTTCGCCACGGTCTGCAATGATCACAGTACTATTTCTACCCCTATGTTGCGCCTCTTTTTTATGAATAACCACTTCTTCTAGGTACTGATCATTTTCGCCACTTTTCTTTTTTACTTTGATATTGAATTCGTTGCCAACCTGACTAAATTGTCCTTCGGCAATAGCCATAGAAGGTTTAAATTGCTGAATGTTACGTCTTAAATTTAACCACCTATATTCTGAATATGGAATTACATCATTTGCAAAGAAAAAGACCAATGCACTTAAAAAAACGATAAAAATCGTTAAGCTTCTCATGGCTCTTTGAAGTGAAATCCCTGTAGATTTCATGGCAGCAAATTCATAGTTTTCAGAAAAACTACCAAAAACCATCAATGAGGTCACTAAAATTGTGAGTGGTAAGACTAAAGGAATAAGTCGAGGAGAGACATACCAAAGAAATTTAAGAACAATTATTAGATCGAGACCCCGACCTGCAAGTTCAGATATATATAACCAAATGCTTTGAAGCACGAAAATAAACATCAAAATAATAAAGACGCTAAAAAACGTCTTCAAATAAGTAGTTAAGATATATCGATCTAAAATTTTCATGTATAATTAATCCAACCTATTTATATAATATCCTTTGCTTGTGTACTTTTCTTCATCAAAGACAAATAAATTTTGAGAGATAACTTGATTGGTTTTAAATGAATGTATCGTAATCGTATAACTGGTTCCATAAGAATCTGTTTGTATCAATTTATAGACATGTTTGGTTTGCATATCGATGCCCAATAAAATATTTTTTATTTCAGCATTTGAATTTTTAGGGCTTAATTTAATAAACTGAATTCTTCTGCCATTTATATTTTTAAGATGCTCCATATTATAAGTATATCCCTGCTCATAAAAAGTAAGCATTTTAGAAGGAGAAATACCTTTATTTTCCTCATCATTGTAGGTTGATATAGTTACCTCTTCATCTTCTGGAACAATGGTGTATATTTTTTTACCGTTAGAAATTCTAGTGACTCCGAGCATATTTAAAAAATAATATTCCCCTTTTAATGTAATGTTACCACGGGTATCTTGTTTTACCTGTTCCTTAGCATTATCTAAGCTATATTTAAAATCGATAAGAATATTATCGTAACTTTTTACCTTACTTGACACTTCATCTAATAAGGCTTTTGCATCTTGTGCTTGAACCGTAATTAATGAAATTAGCATCAAAGAAAAAAGACTTGCTAACTTTGTTTTAAAGGTCATTATTTTCATTTTCTAAATGTTGGTTTAATGCTTCTAGTGTTGGTATAAGTACTTGCCTTGCTTTACTTCCTTCAAATTGTCCTACAATACCAGAAGCTTCTAGTTGGTCGATAATTCTACCAGCACGGTTATAACCTAATTTAAGTTTTCGTTGCAGTAGTGAGGTAGAGCCTTGTTGAGCAATTACTAACACCTCTGCGGCATCTTTAAATAATTGATCCCGTTCACTTATGTCATTATCAATAGTTGTGCCGGTTCCTTCTTCTCCAATATATTCTGGTAATAAATAGGCGTCTGGATATGCTTTTTGTGAACCGATATAGTCTGTAATATCTGCAATTTCAGGCGTATCAACAAATGCGCACTGTATTCTAATTAAATCATTTCCTTGTGTATAGAGCATATCTCCACGTCCAATTAATTGATCTGCACCCGAATTGTCTAATATGGTCCTAGAATCTATTTTACTGGTAACTCTAAATGCGATACGAGCCGGGAAATTGGCTTTAATAATACCGGTTATTACATTAACAGAGGGTCTTTGAGTTGCAACAATTAAATGAATACCTATTGCTCGAGCTAGTTGTGCCAAGCGAGCAATTGGTGTTTCCACTTCTTTACCTGCTGTCATTATTAAATCGGCAAACTCGTCAATTACTAAAACGATGTAAGGTAAAAATCGATGCCCCTCGTTTGGGTTTAATTTTCGTGCTTTAAATTTGGTATTGTATTCCTTGATATTTCGAACCATTGCATCCTTTAACAAATCATACCGTACATCCATTTCTATACACAGAGAATTTAAGGTATGAACTACTTTGGTGGTATCGGTGATAATTGCTTCTTCCGTATCTGGTAATTTTGCTAAAAAATGACGTTCTATTTTATTAAATAAAGTCAGTTCTACTTTTTTAGGGTCTACCAAAACAAATTTAACTTCTGCTGGATGTTTTTTATAAATTAAGGAAGTTAGTATAGCGTTTAAACCTACGGACTTTCCTTGACCAGTAGCACCTGCCATTAATAAGTGAGGCATTTTTGCTAAATCGACTACAAAGGTTTCATTGCTAATTGTTTTTCCAAAAGCAATGGGAAGCTCCATTTCTGCATTTTGAAAATTAGGAGAGGCAATAACCGATTTCATAGAAACGATGCTCGGATTTTTGTTTGGAACTTCAATACCTATGGTTCCTCTTCCTGGTATTGGAGCAATAATTCTAATACCTAATGCAGATAGCGAAAGTGCAATATCGTCTTCAAGGTTTTTAATTTTTGAAATTCTGATTCCTGCTTCAGGAACAATTTCATATAAGGTAACCGTTGGACCTACCGTAGCTTTTATACTTGCAATTCCAATTTTATAATTGTTTAGGGTACTAACAATCTTATTTTTATTTTCTTCTAATTCTTCTTGATTGATGGTGATTCCAGAATTTTTGGCATAATCTTTCAGTAACTCGATGCTTGGAAATTTATACTTACTAAGCGCTAATGTAGGATCAAATTCGCCAAAATCACTTACTAATTTATCACTTAAGTTTTTTTCTACAATGGTTTCCTCCGTAGTTTCTTCTACAATCATAGCAAGGTCATCTTCTGTTTTTTTTGTTATTTCTTCTAAGGGAGGAGAAACCGTTTCTTTAGTTTCATCAAGGACCTGACTGCTAAGCTCGATTTCATTTGATAAAGGTTTAGGACTTAGCAGCTCTTTTTCTTCTTCGTTAAAAGTTTCATTTATAACACTATCAGTATTAAAATCTGACTTAATATCTTTTTTCGTTGTTTTTAATGCATGTATTATATGTTCTGGACGGAGTTTTAATCTAATAACTAAATAGATGATAAATAAAAATGTCACTAATAAAGCTGCCCCAATAAAGCCAAGATAATCTTGCAGTACATCGTTGATTTCAAAACCAATCACACCGCTAAATAAGGGATTTATTTTTGAAAAGAAACCAAAAAATATAGAAAGCCAAATCATAACTAAGCTACCCCAAAACCAATATTTTGAAAGTTTTAATTTGTTAAAATTGAAGAAATAGTAAAGTCCCGTTAGTATTATTAAAAAAGAAATAATAATAGATGGGACACCAAAACCATTGTATACAAAAAGCTCTCCAATATTTGATCCATATGTGTTTAGCCAATTTTGAGTGGATAGATCACGACTTGTTAAGTCACCAATAAGGCTTTGATCTGCTTTCCAATTAAAGAAGTAAGAAACAATAGATAGAAAAATAGAAATACCTAGCAGAAATAAAAAGACACCCCAAATAATTGTTTGTTGTTTACTTAGTTTAAAACTTATTTTTTTCCTTGATTTTGAGGAGATTTTAGTAGCTTTTTTATTTTTTTGAGTCATTAATTATGGACTTGTATTTCAACAAAAATACAAATATCAAACGTTTTAAAGCTAAAATTGTTTTTGTTTTAAAAAAATATTGATGGTTATTTTAAAACTTGGGGATATATATAATACCAGCGATAATAATGCCTGCAATACCAGCAAAGAAAACAGCTCCAGCAGCTATATCTTTTGTATAGCCAATTTTTTTATGATATTCGGGATGGATAAAGTCAGCAATTTCTTCAATAGCGCTATTTAGTGCTTCTGCACTTATCACAACAGCAATAACTAATAATTGTACCATCCATTCTATTGCAGAAATTTCAAAATAAAAACCTGCAAAAGTAACTAAAACAGCAATACTTGCTTGAACTTGAATGCTCGCTTCATTTTTTAAAAGTAACAATGCACCCTTTAAAGCAAATCCTAAACTTTTTATTCGGTTGATAATAAATGGTTCTTTTTTGGTCATTTTTAATTTTGAAGTTCAAATGTAAATTAAAAAATTAAGTCCACCATTCAATAATTTGAATGAGGGTCTTTAAGATCTTAGTATTAAAAGCAATTTAATTAATTACATCGTTCGCCATAGGTGCCTTCAAGAATGTCTTGGTATACTAAAAGTTTTCTTGTTAATTGTCAAAGCTATCGGGTACATTAGAGCTAAATAGTCAACTACTTGTTCGGTAGTATCGATATTTAAAATGCCATTATCCAATATCTTTTGTATTGGCAAACCATATTAACATCAATCATCTGGCTTCATCCTGGTGCTAACCATTCTATTTCCTCACAGCAATCGGAGTTGTCGTTAATACACACTTTAATATAATCCTCTTCATATCCACATAATGGAAAGTGTTCAATGGTTAATGGTAATTCAGCTAATTGGAAATATCCTAACAATACTCCGTTTCTAACATAAAGATCAAAATATTCTTGACCGTTGGTGTTTTCGTATTCAAAGTTAATTGTTAGTTCATACGTGTCGTCATTATAAATTTCGCCAATTTCTATTTCTAATTCAGAAATATCACAAGCAGTACTGTTGTCACAATCAATAAAATCTTCCTCTGTATAACCTTCACATAAAGCATAACAAGTATTTAAGAAGGTGATTATTTCCGTAATACCATTAGGATTTACTATTTCCACACAAACAGGATTTTCCTCTTGTGAACATTCATCTTCACAGCTAGTTGCTCCACAGTCTACAAAATCTTCTTCTATAAATCCTTCACAGGCTGCATAACAAGCATTTGGAAACGTGATAATTAAAGGTTGATTGTTGTCAATTATTTCGATACAGGTGGGTTCAAATTCATTATCACATGCGCAGGAGTTTCCAAATGAACAGCTTGTTAATAAATTAGCAAATTCATTTTCGGTTGTAATTGTTAATGGTTCAATTTCATTGGTTTCTGGATTGTATATTTCTACATTAAAAGGAAATTCAATACCTACGATATGCAAATTAGAGGTAAAGTTAATTAAAAGCTCAACTATTTCACCATTATTGTTAATGGTAATAATAGAACCGTTATTGTACATAAGGCTTATTGGATAAATAAATTCAAAACAAAAGTCGAAAATAAGATAGCCAGAAGGATTTGCTTCTTCAATTGCTGTTCCATCATTATTATATAATTTATTGAGTTGGTCGAGAGCAATTTTTATTGATGGACTCTCATGCATATCTGGAATATCAAGAAACTCATCACTGGAACAAGAACTTAGTACGATGGCACTCATTAAAAAACTGAAAAATAATAATTTAATAGTTTTCATTTATTTTTTTTAATTTGCTAATTGGATATTTCTGTTTATTATTTAATTAAGACAGTTATATATCAAAATACCCTACCAAAATATATTTTTATTTTTTACTTAACTTTGTTGACTAAATTACCTGCAATATAATGATTAAGGATTTAAATAATATTTGTAATGAAAAAGTATTTGAAAAACTATTTAATACGCATGCAAAAGATTTAAGACGTTTTTTATTTTTTAAAACACAGGATATGAATCTTGCTGAAGATATTTTGCAGGATGCTTTTATAAAATTATGGGATCATTGTAATAATGTAAATCCTGCAAAAGCAAAGAGTTTTTTATTTACAGTAGCTAAGAATATGTTTTTTAATTATAAAAAACATGAAAAAGTGGTGATGAACCACCAAAAAAGAGCTCCAAAATCTAGTAATTATGAAACTCCAGAATATTTATTAGTAGAAAAAGAGTTTTTAGTTAAAATTGAGGAAGCAATTTCCACCTTACCAGAAAAACAAAAAGAAGTTTTTTTATTGAGTAGAATAGAAAAAAAAAAATATAAAGAAATTGCAGAAATTGTAGGTATTTCAGTAAAAGCAGTAGAAAAAAGAATGCATTTAGCGCTACTGAAAATGAAAGATAAAATTGGTGATGTTTAATTTGTTTTTAAAAAGTAGGGTATTTTATTTTAAAATTGTCATATAAGAAGAATGAGAGAAAATTTAACTACAGAAGGAGCTTACTTTCTAGCAAAATGGTTGGATGGAACGATTTCGGACACCAAATTACGAACCTTGGTTTCTGAAAAAGATTTTATTGATTATAAAAAACTTAAAAATGGATTGGATCTATTAGATCAATTAGATAGGCCAGTAACGCCTTCTTTTAATAGTGTTAAAAGCAGTATAAATCAAAAAATAAACGTTAAAAAAACACAGCAATCTTTTAAATGGGGGCTTTCTATAGCTGCATCTATCCTAATTATTTTTGGATGCTATTTTGCCTTTAACCCTCTGGATACAAGGTATGAAACTTCCTATGCTGAGCAAAAAACAATTAAATTGCCTGATGGTTCAGAGGTAGTGTTAAACGCAAAGTCAGTCGTTAATTTTACCCAAAAAGATTGGGATACCAATCGAAGTATTCAATTAAAAGGAGAAGCATTTTTTAAAGTAAAAAAAGGAAGCACCTTTAGGGTACAGACTCCTAAAGGCCAAGTAACAGTTTTAGGTACTAAATTTAATGTAAAACATACCGATGCTTTTTTTGAAGTAGTTTGTTACGAGGGTAAGGTTAGTGTTACAAACGATAAAAAAGAACATATATTAAATCCGGGTAATTCTATTAGAAAAATTGATGGTAATGATTCTGAAAAATATACCAGTAAAAAACTCTTTCCTTCCTGGGTGAATGGAGAAAGTAGTTTTGTAAGTGTTCCGTTGAACTATGTGATTTTAGAATTGGAAAAACAATATAATATTGAAATTGACGCTAGTAAAATAGATGAATCAATTATATTTACTGGAAGTTTTAGTAATAAAGATTTAAAATTAGCATTGGCATCTGTTTTTAAAACTATGAATATACATTATATAAAAGATAAAAATGGAGTGTTAATTCTTCAATAAAATTGGTAATTGAAAAATAAGTACTTAATTTATTTACTGCTTTTTTTGCCCCTTCTAACAGTCTTTTCTCAGGAAGATGCTGTTTTTTCAGTTGAATTCAATGACGTGTTAGTGTCTAAATCGTTAAGCTCTCTTGAAGCACTATATGATGTCAGATTTTCTTATCAAGATTATGTGCTTAAAGATAAAAAGCTAACATTAAAAAAATTAGACAGGACCCTAAATCAAGTATTAGACGAAATTTCGATTTTAACTTTATTGACTTTTCAAAAGATTGATGATCGCTACATTATAGTCAATGATTCTAAAATATCTAAAATAAACATACAATTATTAGATAAGGTAGTCATTACTGGATACTTAACAAAAGGGATCCAAAAAAATAAAGATGCCACTTTTACGATAAATCCTGAACAATTAGATATCCTTCCTGGACTTATTGAAGCTGATATTTTAGAAAGCATACAATTATTACCTGGCGTTATAAGTCCCAATGAAACTGCTACAGGGTTTACAGTTAGGGGTGGAGCAATGGATCAAAATAGGGTGATTTGGGATGGTATAAACATATATCATAAAGGTCATTTATTTGGTATGCTTTCTGCGTTTAATCCAAACAGTACTAGCAAGGTGATCTTTCATAATCAAGGAACTCATTCCAGATTTGGTGAACGCGCATCAAGTGTTATTGATATTTCTTCAATTAATCAGGTTTCCAATCGTTTTAAAGCTGGAGTTGGTGTTAATGGTATTAATACAGATGTTTATATAGAAGCACCAATTATAAAAGATAAATTGAGCATTCAAGCATCGCTAAGACGAAGTTATACAGAATTGTATCAATCAATTACCTTTAATAAAATAGCCGATAAAGTATTTCAGGACACAAAAATATCGAATATTAAAAGCACCAATAATAATTTCTTTTTTATAGATTATAATATAAAATTGAATTATCAACTAAATGATGCTAATAGCTTTTATGCCAGTACTATTTTTATAGCTAATGATTTGAATTATTTAGTAGAAGATATGAATTTAAATAAATCGTATTCTGATGTTTTAGATATTAAAAATGACGGTTATAGTTTTGGTTGGAATAAAAAATGGAGCCCTAGTTTAAGTCAAAATACACAAGTTTTTTTATCAAGATATAGTTTAGCATATAATTATATAGCTTCAGAAAATGAAAGTCAAATTTCAAACTTCATAAAGAAGAATGAGATTTATGATTCAGGTGTTTCTACAGAGGTGGTTTTAAATACAAAAAAGGACAATAATCTAACTTTTGGGTATCAATATGTATTAAAGAATGCTAGTTATTTATTTAAAGAAAATGCAGGTCCATCAATTATTTTAGATTCCGATAATACAATTGTTAAATCACATGCCCTTTATGTTCAATATTACTATGAAAATCCAAAATTATTTGACATAAGCACGGGGATTAGAGTTAATTATTATCAAGAATTAGATGCTGTACGATTGGAACCGAGAATTTTAATTTATAAAGATATTTTTAAAAATTTAAAGATTCAGCTATCAGGAGAAATTAAAAATCAAATAATTAGTGAAATAGACGAAACGGTATTAAGTGATCTTTCTTTAGAAAATAAACTTTGGCGTTTGGCGGATGGAGAAACATTTCCTATAATTAATAGCAAGCAGCTATCGGCTGGTTTTATATATGAAGCGATGGGGTGGAGTATAGATATAGCTGGGTATTATAAAGATATAACTGGGAAGACTGCGCTTTCTTTAGGTTTTTTGAATCCTGATGACAGTAGTTTCCATATAGGAGAACAACATATTTTAGGAGTTAATTTTTATGCAAATAAAAATTTTAACTTTATTAAAACTTGGATCAGTTATTCCTTTAATAATGTGATTAGTAATTTTGAAGGAATTAATAATAACCAAGCCTTTACTGCAAGTACTAATGTAAGGCATTCTTTTACAAGCTCTGTAGCTTATAAATTAAAGCAATTTGAATTAGCATTGGCTTGGAACTGGCGAGCCGGTAAGCCATATACTCAAGCTTACGTAGGGCCTGAAGCTCAATATTATTATATTGGGATTAATACAGGAAAGCTTCCCAATTACCATCGCTTAGATTTTTCAAGCACCTATGGTTTTAATTTTTCTAAAAAAAGTAAACTAAGAGGAAAAGTCGGTTTTTCCATACGAAATTTATATAACAAAAATAACCTTTTAAGCCGTGATTATATTGGTAATAACAGCATAAATGATCCGATTGTAATAGTCGATAAATACTCCTTAGGATTTACTCCAAATTTTCTGTTTCGAGTGTTTTTTTAATATAAAAACCAACTTTTGCTTTAGTTCTTCAAAACTTCTAGCGCTTTTTCATAATTTGGTTCTTGTCCTATTTCTTCAACTTGTTCCGTATAAATAACCTTATTTTTTTCATTAGTTATAATAACACATCTAGAAAGTAAATCATCAAAAATACCATCGTTTATCATTAAACCATAGTCATTTCCGAACGCTCCATTTTTAAAATCTGATAGCATTATAACATTTTCTAAACCTTCAGCTGCACAGAACTGTTCCTGTGCAAAAGGTAAGTCTCTAGAAATGCAAAGTACTTTTGTGTTGTTTAAAGCAACAGCAGATTTATTAAAAGCCCTTACTGAAGCTGAACATATCCCTGTGTTAACACTAGGGAAGATATTTAAAATAAGATTATATCCAAAAAAATCTTTTATAGTTTTTGTCGAAAGATCTGTAGCTACTAATTTAAAATCTAAAATTTTAGAATTAATTGCTGGAAGGTTTCCTGAAGTTTTTATTGGTTTACCCCCTAAAGTTATAGTTGCCATTGCTTTTGTTTTAATTGAACGATAAAAGTAAGTATATAAAACATTTTATAAATGATTATTTTTATTATTTTTAAATTAGTTGTTATTATATGAATTTAATAGGCTATCAATTTTATTGATTAAGATATAATTTATATAAATATAAATATATACATAAATTGGTGTAAAAAATATAATTTTAAATCTTAATAAAATTCATATGGAAAATAACAATAATAGTGGAGATATAAGTAAATGCCCTTTTTTTAATGGAGCTGAAAAGAATGCTGCTGGTGGAGGAACTAGCAATCGTGATTGGTGGCCAAATGAATTGAAATTAAATGTTTTAAGGCAAAATGCAGCTAAATCTAATCCTTTGGGAAAAGATTTTGATTATGCAGAGGCATTTAAGTCTGTTGATTTTGAAACTTTAAAGTTAGATGTTGTTAATTTAATGACAGATTCTCAAGATTGGTGGCCAGCAGATTATGGGCACTATGGAGGTTTTATGATTCGCATGGCTTGGCATAGTGCAGGAACTTATAGAGTGGGAGATGGTAGAGGAGGAGCTCGTTCTGGTACGCATCGTTTTGCACCCTTAAATAGTTGGCCAGATAATGCAAACCTAGATAAAGCACGCTTATTATTGTGGCCGATAAAAAAGAAATATGGCAATAAAATTTCTTGGGCAGATTTAATGATTTTAGCAGGTAATTGTGCTCTAGAATCTATGGGTTTTCCAACCTTTGGCTTTGCTGGAGGTCGTGAAGATGTTTGGGAACCAGAACAAGATATTTATTGGGGAAGTGAAACAGGTTGGTTAGACAATGATGATCGTTATGACACAAATGATGGTGAACTAGAAGGGCATTTAGGTGCAGTACATATGGGATTAATCTATGTAAACCCAGAAGGACCTAACGGTGTGCCAGACCCTTTAAAATCAGCGCACGATATAAAAATAACATTCGGTCGCATGGCTATGAATGATGAAGAAACAGTTGCTTTAGTTGCTGGTGGGCATACGTTTGGAAAAGCACATGGTGCTGCAGATCCAGATAAATATGTTGGTGTTGAACCTCATGGTGCTTCAATTGAAGAAATGAGTACAGGTTGGAAAAATACATTTCAATCAGGTGTTTTAGATGATACAATTACTAGTGGTATAGAAGGAGCATGGACACCAAATCCAATACAATGGGATGCAGATTACTTTGAAGTTCTTTTAAATTACGATTGGGAATTAACAAAAAGTCCTGCAGGTGCACACCAATGGACACCAACTGCTTCTTCTAATGCGAGAAGAGCACCTAAAGCCGGTGGTGATGGCACACAAGCCTTGATGATGACTACAGCAGATATGGCTTTAAAAATGGATCCTACCTACAGAGAAATATCAGAGCGTTTTCATAAAGACCATAAAGCATTTGAAGATGCATTTGCACGTGCTTGGTATAAGTTAACACATAGAGATATGGGGCCAATTTCTCGCTATTTAGGTCCAGAAGTACCAAAAGAAGAATTAATCTGGCAAGATCCAATTCCTGCAGTAGATTATAACCTTAGTGATTCAGATATCGAGTCATTAAAAAATATGATCTCAGCTTCTGGTTTATCAGTTTCTGAATTGGTGAAAACAGCTTGGTCTTCGGCTTCTACATTTAGGGGTTCGGACATGCGCGGTGGAGCAAATGGCGGACGTTTACGTTTAGAACCACAAAGAAGTTGGGAAGTCAACAATCCTGAAGAATTAAATAAAGTATTAAATGTCCTTGAAGGTATTCAAAACGAATTTAACGGAATCGTATCTATTGCTGATTTAATTGTCTTAGCTGGTACCACTGGAGTAGAAGAAGCTGCTAGAAATGCTGGACATTCTGTAAATGTACCTTTTACACAAGGTAGAGGCGATGCATCACAAGAGCAAACAGATTTAGAATCTTTTGGATATTTAAGACCATTAGCAGATGGATTTAGAAATTACACGAGCACAGAAGTAGCGAATGTAGCTGCAGAAGATTTACTAGTAGATCGCGCAAATTTATTGACACTTTCAATTCCAGAAATGACTGCGTTAGTTGGTGGATTAAGAGTAATGGGAGTAAATTATGATGGCTCAAATCACGGTGTATTTACCGATAATGTTGGAAGCTTAACAAATGATTTCTTTAGCAATGTTTTAGATTTTACATACACTTGGAATGCTACTTCAGATAGCGATACTATTTTTGAAGGTCGCAATCGCAGAACAGGTGAAGTTAAATTTATAGGAACAAGAGCAGATTTAATTTTTGGTTCTAATACAGAATTAAGAGCAGTTTGTGAAGTCTATGGTGCAAATGATGGTCAAACTCGTTTTGTAAATGATTTTGTAGCTGCTTGGACCAAAGTGATGAATTTAGATCGCTTTGATTTGAATTAATGTCTGAATATCGAATTGTATAGTATTAAAAAGCCTACTCAATGAGTAGGCTTTTTATATAGGACACTTTTTTTATATAGCTTTTAGCATTTTAATTTTTATTCTAAATGCAGCAAATAGTAGCGTGGTAAAAGGACTTAGCCAATTAAATATTGCATAAGCAAAATATTCATCGACTCCTACACCTAAAACTCCAGATTGATAGGCACCACAAGTGTTCCAAGGTATTAATACCGAAGTTACCGTTCCACCATCTTCTAAAGTTCTACTTAAGTTTTCTGGTGCTAGCCCTTTATCTTCAAAAGCTTCTTTAAACATTTTTCCAGGAATAACAATTGCTAAATACTGATCACTAGCAATGATATTTAATCCGATACAACTAAATACGGTACTTGCAAATAAACCAAATACAGTAGTAGCTAAAGATAAAAGCGCTCTGGTAATTCTAGCCAATGCTCCAATAGCACCCATCGTTCCTCCAAATACCATAGCACAGATAATCAAAAATATAGTCCATAACATACCTTTTATTCCTCCGGCACTAAATAATTCATTTAGCTTATCATTTGAAGTTATAATTTCAGTATCAACAAAAATGGAATTTAAAAGAGCATTAATAGAAGAAGAAGAAAGACTGCTTAAAATTTCTGGTTGAAAAACCATCGCAAAAATTGCAGCTAATAGGACGCCAATACCTAAAGCAATTAATGGTTTTGTTTTGGCTAAAATTAAAGCAATTACTGCGAGTGGCACCAAAAATAACCAAGGAGTAATATTAAATGTTTGATCAATGCTGTTTAAAAGATCGCTAACATCGGTATTTCCAGTTGTTTCAATAGTTAGACTAATAATAGTAAAAATAATTAAAGTGATAATAATAGTTGGTACCGTTGTGATTGCCATATATCGGATATGAGTAAATATATCGGTTCCTGCCATTGCAGGGGCTAAATTTGTAGTGTCACTTAGGGGTGACATCTTATCACCAAAATAGGCACCAGAAATAACGGCTCCTGCAACCATGCCTAAAGAAATCCCTAAGGCTTCGCCAATACCAATTAATGCGATCCCTACTGTTGCTGAAGTAGTCCAAGAACTTCCTGTAGCTATTGATATAATAGCAGCTATAAGTACACAAGCTGGTAAAAATATTGTTGGACTTAATACTTGCAGTCCATAATAAACCATCGCTGGAATAACACCACTCACAAGCCAAGTACCTGCAAGTGCTCCTACTAGAAACAAAATCATAATGGGAATAAAAACACTTTTAATGTTTTTGTAAATTTCAAATAACATAGACTTTAAAGTAACTTTATTAAAAAAGCCTATTAAAGCTGCGATTCCTCCTGCAATTAGTAATATAAATTGATTGGTATATGCTCCTAGCCATTCTTGATCTTTTACAAAGAAAATATTATAAGCAAGCATTGCTATTAATACTATAACTGGAACTAAAGCTTCCTTAATATTTAGTTCTTTGCTTTTAATTGTTTTTTGATCTTCAATTTCTATTTCAGAAGGATTTTTTTTGTGCTGCATTTTTTATCTTTTTGTTTTGTAATGTTACAATATTGCTTAGAAGTTTGCAAATGTGAAATCTTTTAAGAAAAATTTTGGCCAAACTTAAAATAAATTCCAAGATTTAAACTTTTAATTAATAACTATTATGGCGATAAAAATTGCTGTATCGAATAAATAAGTTACTATATAAAATCGAAGTATAAAATATAGTTAAAATTAATAAATTACAATTATTTATTCTTAATTTAGCTGTCATAAAAAAAAATAAAAAAATTATGAAAATTAAAAAATTACTTTTTATCGCAATGCTTTTAGTTAGTTGTAGCATTTATGCTCAAGAAACGAACTCTCCTTCGGAAGTAGTAATAGGATCCTTTAGAGGTATGACAATTCCTCTGAGAGATTTTCCGACTTTGACTACTAATAATTTTAGTTCTGATGATATGATTATGATAGTTAATGAAGCTATTGTTCAGGAATCATTGATTTCACCAACGTCTACTGTAATTCAAAATTTACAAACGGAAGAAGGTGGTATTACAGTGATGCCTCCACTACAAAATTTTATTGGTTTTAACGCAAATGAATCAGGAGGTTATTATCCGCCTGATCCTACTGGTGCTGTTGGACCAAACCACTATCTTCATGCGGTAAATTCAGCAGTCAAAATATTTGATAAAAACGGAAATTTATTACTTGGGCCTACAAGTTTAAATTCATTTTTAGGGAATGGATCTAATAATGGTGATCCAATTGTTTTATATGATCAATTAGCAGATAGATGGATGGTAAGTGAATTTGGAGCAGCTAGCAATAGTTTGTCTATTGGAATATCTGTAACAAATGACCCGACAGGAAATTATTATGTATATGATTACGTTCATCCTAATGGTTTTCCAGATTACCCACACTATGGTTTATGGCATGATGGTTATTATTGTACAGTAAACATTCCCGGATACTCAGGGAATGACGCACTTGTCTTCGAAAGAGAAGTAATGTTAAATGGTGGAGATAATCCGCAAATGGCAATTTTCTCACTACCAGAAATTGTTTATAATCCAGTACAAGTAAAAAG
>Ga0233434_1001114_pt1 | contig 27570 bp, 29 predicted proteins | sample SI_122_August201_4_FD_182738 | JGI IMG/M metagenome (GOLD analysis project Ga0233434, IMG submission 182738) | Seawater microbial communities from Saanich Inlet, British Columbia, Canada - SI_122_August2016_120_MG | ecosystem: Environmental > Aquatic > Marine > Inlet | place: Canada: British...
CAACAATTATTAAAAGGTGAATTTCCAACTGTATATGCTGATGAGTCGGGTTTGATATTAACTAACTATAGACTATTTGACTATCCGCGGGTAGGCGGATCGACTTTTTAAATAAACAATAAGGGTGTGATACTGATAATCCAACTTTGTGTGATTGTCTGAAAAAGCCCTACAATGAAGTGAAGAAATTTGATGAACATTGTAATGGACTTAAGAAAAAGGAATTTGGGACTACAGATCCATCAGTGAATCAAATGATGAGATACGTTAATAGAGAATGTGGAGGAATGTAAATGAAATATTTAATAAAGCAGAAAGATGCATCTATTAAAAATTGGAATAAGTTAAAAAGGAGACAATATGCCAATATGTAAAGTATGTGGGAAAGATTCTTTTTGGAGTGTTGATATTTCTTCAAAAATTTGTAAAGAATGTAATAAAAAGAAAAAAAGTAAAATAAGAAAAGAAAAAGAAATATTAACACAAAAATTATTAGAAAAAGAAAAGTCAGAAAAACTCAATATTAATAATACTGGTTTGTCTGAAAAGTATGGTCTTTTAGAAAAATTTAAAATAATTATTTATATAGTTTTATTACTAAACATCGGATTTATCATATCTTTATTAAAAATATATTTTTTAATTCCAGAACAATATAGAGACTATTTACAAACTCCAATGATATTTTCTCTAATGATATTTTTTTTATTCTCTTATATTATCACAATGTTTTTTCTATATTGTATAGCTAAAATGACTGACTTCCTTTTTGATTTAGATAAAAAAACTGATAATAATGTATAATTATCAGTCGTTGACTCTTGTATGGTATTTCTTTGATTGGATTACAGGGGATTTTGGTGATGGTCCACGGACATTTAATGGATCAGCTCATATACCAGAAGTTTTCGCATTACACCAGAACTATCCGAATCCATTCAATCCTGTAACCACTCTCAATTACGATTTGCCGGAACAGGCGCATGTATCTATTATGATTTATGATATTATGGGGCGGGAAATTCGGCATTTGGTAAATGGTATTCAGGAACCCGGATTTAAAACTACTATTTGGGATGCTAGCAATAATTTGGGTGAACCTGTCAGTGCCGGAATGTATTTATACATAATCCAGACCACTGGTTATTCCAAAACCATGAAAATGGTATTATTAAAGTAAGTCTTAACTTTAACTCAACCTTTCAAAGGTTCCAAAACCTTTGAAAGGTTTGCGGAAAACCCCTAGCAAATAAGGGGAGCAATCATCCTTGACCTATCATATTATTTATTAAAGTATATAATTTGCCTAAGAATTATGGAGTATGCTAACCGTGTTAGCATCGCATCAACATGGTTGATGCAGTCCAAAGAAAGAATATGGAATCCATGCTTTTATTTATCTAACGGGCTAAATGGATATTTCGAAATTTGCGGGACATGACAAATGTTTTTTTATTTAGGCAATATAAAACGTTTTGGACAGATGCCGGTGTAAGCCACTACAATAAATGTTGCCTAAATGCACACAATGTCTTAATATCTGTATGTGAAATTATTCAATTGGAATAAAGAAAAAAATGAATGGCTCAAGCAGAATCGGGAATTATGTTTTGAAGATATCGTCTTCTATATTGCGAATGGATTGCTAATCGATGATATAGAGCATCCAAATAAAGAAAAATATATGAATCAAAGAATCATGCTTTTTGATATCAATGATTACATATATTTGGTTCCTTATGTGGAAGATGAGACAGAAATATTCCTTAAAACAATTATTCCAAATAGAAAAGCAACAAAATTATATATGGAGGATAAAAATGAGTGAACAATTAACGAAAGAAGAAAATGATATTTTAAAATCTTTTGAAAAAGGGGAATGGAAATCATCTCCTAAATTTGATGAACGAAAAATGGCATTAGAGCGTCATGCACAAGATTCAATTCGTAAGGATAAACGTGTCAATATAAGGATATCCCAACGAGATTTAAATGAAATTAAGCGTTTAGCGTTTAGAGAAGGTTTACCCTATCAAACGCTCATTTCAAGTATTTTGCATAAATATGTTAATGGCATTCCAATTATTTCAAGATAGTAAACGGAAGAAAATAATAATGGACAAATAAGACTTTGAGAATCAAATTAGGACACTATTACATGGTAACCAAATCGTTAATGGGGAAAATATAGTCTGAGTTTGAAATTTTAAAGGTGCCAGATTAATAGGTTATATTTATAGAATGATGCACAACAAATTTGTAAAAATACAACATATGGAAAACGCATCCATCTTTTGAATAGATTAAAGTCATTAACATTCGGTGAATTATTTTAAATATATCTTATTATTCATACTCTTTTATAACATGGGCTTGTTCGGCAGTGAAAACTCTGCAATGACTTCGGATTTGAAACTATAATAAAAAACACCGTCATTCTGAGGAGTTTACGACGAAGAATCTTCTTTGAATGGCACCTAAATTTCATCTGAAAAATAATCTAAAGTCACTATAGAAGATTCTTCATTCGCCCCGCTCTTTCAGAATGACACCAGATTTGAGACAAACACAAAACACCGTCATTTTGAACGTAAAACCCAGATTTATGATTCTTGGTGAAAATAAACCTAGCGCAGGAGTGCCAGTTGGACGGACAATTTAGATATTGAATGTCTAATTTGGACATGTAAACCTTCATCAGTTCTCAGAATATTATCCAATTTTCCTAATTTTTGATAATCTTTATTAATCTATATTCAGGATAGATGATTCAACTAAAAATTATCATTACTTTTATTATTTTGAGTACATTTCTCATTGGAGAACAGCCAACAGGCGGTGTGCAATTTTTTACTTGTTATGATCAGGAGAAGCCCACATCATTACAGGTCCCAGAAAACTCAAAATTATCTTTAAATAATAATTTCCGTATAGCATTTGATTTCAGGATTTTGGAAAAAGATCCATTTGGATATATCATGTCCACAAATCATGGAGATGAAGGGGATGGACTTGTTCTTTCTTATATTGATTTCCGAAACGCGGATACGAGTTATATAGAATTATCCATATCTGATACCTCAACCAGTATTTCTTTACCATTTCCAAATTCAATGATTGGTCGTGGATATTGGCATTCACTTCATCTGGGATATAAAAATAAGGTAATTACTCTTATCTTAAATGATTCAATTAATGTATCAAAAGAGTTGGACCTAGACCAATTAGAGCCATTTCAATTGCATTTTGGAAAAGTCTATGCTCAGGTGGAACCACCTAGAATGGATATGAAGAACCTTCGAATATGGAACCACGAAAAATTAATCCATCATTGGCCATTAAATGAATTCAATGGATATAAGATTTATGATCATGTAGGGAATTTGGATGGGAAAATACTCAATGGTGAATTTTTATCCAACCGACATAAAGGTGTGCAATGGGTACAATCCGTTGGTCAGAAGATTGATCGCTATAGCAATTATTTTATAGATCGAGATGATTTAATGCTATTCTATTTAAATCAGGACTCGTTGTATCAATATGATATCCAATCTTGGGAACTACTGTCAGTGGCTCCTTCAGATACCATTCCATATGATTATCGGATTATTTATGATGACACTCAGAATCGTTTATTTTTATATCATAACGGAGGCGATCTTCCCTTTTATGATTATAATTGGACCATTGGGAAGTGGGATGGCTTAGATGTAGCTCTTAAGTCGCAGGGACAATATTTTGATATAGAGCGAATTTATATACCCAAAACAAATGCCATTTATTCTTTTGGTGGTTATGGTTGGTACACCTATAAAAATGATATATATACTTATTCAATTCATCAAGCTAAATGGGCCATAATAAATCCAAACCTAAAAGAGAATAAAGTATTTACCCCAAGAATTGCATCAGATAGTTATTATAATGCTAATGACGGTCAAATTTATATATTTGGTGGCACAGGATCAAAATCAGGAAAACAAGAAGCAGGAATACAACACTATTCTGATATTTGGGCTTATAACATAAAAACCGATTCTTTACTTCTCATCAGGCCAAACGATGATATAGACAGGGTTGATCTTGCCATGAGTGTTTCTTACCAAGAAACATCAAATACTGTTTTTGAATTGGTTCGGACAGATTTAGACTCAACATATAGCTACCATTTAAATATATTCGATTTTCCTGATGGAGAAAAAAGGGCATTCCCATTAAATTTTGACGATTTTTTAGATTTGTCAAGCATTCATGATATTCAAATGGATTTAATTGATAGAACATCGGAATTAATATTTATTGCCAAAGGGCCACTTTTGGGTGACAATGATCAAAACAGAATTCACTTTTTTACCTTAGCATTGCCACTCATAAATCCCATTGATACAATGGAAGACAAGCCCAATTATTTATTATTCGGATTCATTCTAACTATTCTAGTTATGGGTGGCCTTGGGTTTTATTTAAGAAAGAAAGAAAAAATAATTCCACAACAAAAAGAAGATGTTTTAGAAAACATCGGCTTGGATGTCTTGGACAAGGGAGTAACGGTTCAACTTTTTGGTGTATTTCGCATGTGGATAGATGGTAAAGAAATTTTAAAAAAGGATTGGAAATCAAAAAAGGCGAGAGAATTATTTATTTATCTCATTTTAAAAAACCATCAAGGTGTGACCGGAGAAGATATCTCTTTAACATTTTGGCAAGATGTAGCGTCAGATAGTGCGGTAAATAGCCGTAGTGTAGCTTTAGCACGAATTCGAAAAGTATTAGGTAAGTATGGTCATCATTTGGTTCGAGTAGAAGATAGGTATTTGATTCAACACGACGATACCTTTTATTCAGATTCTCATAGATTTCAGACTTGGATGAAAGAAAATAATGATTCTAATTTTGAAAATATTTTGGAGATAATTGGCCCCATTGGCTTACTGTCGGAATTCCATGATGATTGGGTAGAGAATATTAAAACGGATGTGAATCGACGCATAATCAACCATTTTAAAAAACAAGTTAGTCGATTGGAAAATGATCAGAATTGGGGTGACCTTACTCTGATTGGAGAATCGATTTTATCCTGGAACCCATTGGATGATGAAGCACTTGTCATATACGTTAATGCATTAAAACAAAATGGGAAACAGGGATTGGCTCATCAAGTTTATGATGAATTTATACGTAATTATGAGATGGAAATAAAGGAATCATACAATCTAAAATATGAAGATATTTAAAATTTGTATTAAAATTAGAAAACTTCTCCTAAATTACATGCAGAATATCAGTAAAACGGGAATACAGAAATGAGTGATACACTACAAATGCGAAAACGGGGAACCTTAACCTTGCCCAAAAAAATCCGTGATAAATATACTTTAGATGAAGGGGATCCTTTGACACTTATAGATTTGGGAGATGGCATTCTTATCAGTCCAAAAATAAGTGTTTTGCCAAAGCTTGTTTCGAAAATAGAAGCTTTGATGGATGAGAAAGGAGTGTTACTTGAAGAGCTAATTCAAGGAATTGCAGAAGAACGAGCCCCTTACAAAAAGCGGTGATTTCTAATCACAAGCTAGCAGTATTTATTGATTCTGATGTTTTGATATCTGGTTCTTTTTCTAAAAAAGGAGCCAGCTTTTTATTATTCCAATTAATTGAATTAAGATTTATAAACGGATTTATATCCCAATTAGTTTTAGAAGAATGCGAACGAAATATAAGAAAAAAGTTGCCTACGGCTTTATCTGCATTTTATACCATTTTAAAGCTTTGTGATTTTTCTATTGTCAATCCTTCAGATAGCGACATTGAAAATGCTGAGAAATATGCTGATAAAAAGGATGTTCCAATTCTGGCCGCTGCCCTAAAGGCAGAGGTAGATTATCTTGTAAGCTTTAATGTTAAAGATTATTTTCCTTCTCAGAAACATCAAATTGTCATCGCAAAACCTTATGATATTGTACGCATCATAGGAAAAGAGAATTTGTAAATTTTAAATCCAATTTTATCAAAACTATATAAATATGCCCGGGTGGCGGAATGGGTAGACGCGCACGGTTCAGGTCCGTGTGTTCGAAAGAACGTGCTGGTTCGAGTCCAGTCCTGGGTACACCTATCGTTTACAAACTAAGAGAAAATCCCAATCCGTGTTGGCAGTCCAAATTAATTCCTTGTATTTTCAGCGACACATTTTATGAGTACAAAAATCATTTCCACCAACCGAAAGGCTTATCATGAATTTCATATCTTGGAATCGTATGAAGCGGGAATGGTCCTTGTGGGGAGCGAAGTCAAAAGTCTAAGAGAGGGAACAGCCAGTCTAAAAGAAGCTTACATCGTGATTCGAAAGGGAGAAGTCTTTTTGATTGGGGCTCATATTCGTGCTTATTCACACACAGGATTTTCCGGGCATGAATCGGTTCGAAATCGCAAATTGCTTCTCCATAAAAAAGAAATTGGTAAAATCCATTCTAAATTAGCAGAAAAAGGCTTAACAGCTGTCCCCTTAAAGTTGTATTTTAAAAAAGGGCGGGTTAAAATTGAGTTTGCTTTGGCGAAGGGAAAGAAACTTCATGATAAGCGAGACGCGAAAAAACAAAAAGATATTAAAAGGGAAATGCAAAGAGAAATGGGAAAATACGCATGACATTTTTAGCGGTTGAAGAACAGATGACACTTATTCAACGAGGTGCAGAAGAAATCATTCCGGAAGAGGCGCTGAAAGAAAAATTAGCAAAATCTAAAGCAGAAGGGAAGCCCTTAACCATTAAATTGGGATGCGATCCTAGCCGAGCAGATTTGCATATTGGCCACGGCGTCGTTCTACGAAAACTACGCCATTTTCAAGATTTAGGCCATCAAGCTATTCTGGTAATCGGCGATTTTACAGCCATGATCGGCGACCCTTCTGGGCGAAATAAAACTCGCCCACAACTCACCTTAGAAGCAGCACAAGAAAATGCAAAATCATATGTCGATCAAGCTAAAGTGATACTTGATGTTGATAGTCTTAAAATTGTATATAATTCGGAATGGCTAAATGAGATGAACTTTTCTGATGTCATTTCATTGACCAGTAATTATACAGTGGCTCGCATGTTAGAACGAGATGATTTTACCAAAAGATTCAAAGACGAAGTCCCCATTTCTCTCCATGAATTTTTGTATCCATTGGCGCAGGGACAAGATTCCGTGGTACTGGAAGCCGACGTGGAATTAGGCGGAACAGACCAAAAATTCAATCTATTGCTTGGTCGTGATTTGCAAAGAGCGAATGATCAAGAGCCCCAATGTATCATTACGCTTCCATTGCTTGAAGGGACGGATGGGGTCGAAAAAATGTCTAAATCCTATGGAAATCATATTGGGCTTCATGATGCACCTGCGGAGATGTTTGGAAAGACCTTGTCGATTGGGGATGATTTGATCGAAAAATGGTTTGTCCTGGGTGCAGATGCAAGCGAAGAAAAGATGAAACAGGTTCGAGCTGATTTGGCCAATGAACAGATTAATCCAATGACAATAAAACGTGATTTAGCCCGTTCGATTGTAGCGCTTTATTATTCCGACGAACAAGCAAAAGAAGCGGAAAAACATTTTGATACGGTTGTGGTTGGGAAAGGCGTTCCTGACGACATGCCTTCTGTTACATTAAAGGAAGAAAAATCGATAGTCGAAATTATTGTGGAAGCGGAATTATTGAAGAGTAAAAGTGAGGCTAGGCGGATGATAAAGCAAGGAGCCGTCAAATTGGATGAGATAAAAATAACGAATATTCAAGCTATAGTTTCCCTCAAAGAAAATGAACAAATACTTAAAGTCGGAAAGAGAAGATTCTTAAAAATAATATGATAAAAAAAATACTTTTGGGCATGATGCTCATTTCTTTGTTTCAGATTTCTTGTAATTCAAAACCAAGCTTAAGCGCAAAACCGAAATTAGTTGTTGTGCTGGTGGTGGATCAAATGCATCCTGATTTATTAACACGATTTGATGCGCTTTATACGGGTGGGTTTCGTTGGTTGATTGATCATGGAACTTGGTTTACGAATACACATCACGAGCATGGATATACCGCCACGGGCCCAGGACATTTCGTGATTGGTTCAGGGCGTTATCCGGGACCAAATGGGATGATGGGAAATATATTTTATGATCCAATCTTAGAAAAGAAAGTTAATTGCGTAGAAGATCCAAATGCAAAAGTAATTGAAAATACAGGGGATGCCAGATCTTATAGTCGATACACAAACACAGCTTTGAGCGATTGGATTAAAGCTTCCGATTCTCTTTCGAAAGTATATTCTATTGCAGGAAAAGATCGTTCGGCAGTTTTAATGGGCGGACAAAAACCCGATTTAGCCGTGTATTACAATTATGATGGACAATTTATAACAAGCGATTATTACACGAATAAAAATCCAAAATGGCTTACAAATTTCAATACAAATTTAGATATTGCTTCTTTCAAAGACTCTCTCTGGACACGTTCTCTTGATACCAGTCTTTATTTGACATATGCTCGTCCAGATTTCTTTGATGGAGAAGTGGATGAATACCTTACGGATCCCTATTCGCCTACATTTCCCATTGGCATTGATTCATCAAAAGAGGCAAAAACTTATTTCATGGGACGACCATGGTTTGAACGCTCCATATTGGATTTAGCAAACGTGTTGGTGCAAGCGGAGTCCCTGGGACAAGATGAGCATTCGGATCTGCTATTTATTGGATTTTCGGCCATGGATTGGATGATTCATGATTATGGTCCATTTTCTCAAGAAATTATGGATGCGATGATCAAGTTAGATGGATATTTGGGCAATTTTATCAATCGCTTAGATCAAGAGATTGGATTGGAAAATATTCAGTTTATTTTAACAGCAGATCATGGTGGATTGCCACTTCCCGAATATTTACAGGAGCAAGGCATTGAAGCGGGACGATACAACAAAGAAGAAATTGAAGAAGCCAAAGAATGGATTGAAGATGAAATTGAAGAACGGTACGGAAAAGACTTATTTACACGATCTGGATTGCAATATTTTTTAAATGATGAAAATATAAAAAAAGCTGAGGTGAATCCAGATTCCATCGTAGCAATTATGAAAAAGTATCTTCTCAAAATTGATGGAATTGCTCAGGTGTTTACGCCTAATGATGTTATAAATGGAGATCAAAACAATCCAATTATTTCACGATATATGAATATGCTTCATCCTATCATGAGTCCAGACGTATTTTCTATACCAGAAAAAAATTGGGTTTACCGAACATTTCGTGGCACCAGTCACGGCGCACCTTATGATTATGATACTCATGTTCCATTGCTTTTTTCTCACGAAAATAATGCATGTCAAGAAAATGACACAAAAATTGAAACGGTTGATATTGCGCCCACTATTGCCAAAATCTTGAATGTGGCTTATCCTGACTTAATTGATGGTAAACCCATTTTAATTGACTTTAAATTGGATTAAATTGATTTAGCCATGGCGCAACTTATATTTTATTTTTCACTTGCAATAATCGTGTCGTTTTTGTGCTCATTATTGGAGTCTGTATTATTGTCTGTTTCTCATGCACATATTGCAGTTTTGGTCAAACAGGGCAAGAAAAGTGCTATTTTGTTAGCGCATCTCAAAGAAAATATCAATAGACCATTAGCGGCCATTCTTACCTTGAATACGGTGGCGAACACAGTGGGTGCGGCTGGGGTTGGAGCAAAAGCGTACACGCTCTATGGGAATGAATGGGTTGGTATTTTTTCAGCAATTCTTACATTTTCAATTCTTATTTTTTCTGAAATTATCCCCAAAACACTTGGAAGCGTCTATGCAAAATCATTGATTAGTTTTTCTGCTTTCACGATTAAAGGCATGATGATAATTACAGCGCCATTCGTGTGGTTGTCTGAATCTTTATCTGGATTATTAAAATCTGAAGGTAAAAATGGTAACCGTATTTCGAGAGATGAATTGGTTGCTATGGCTGAATTGGGAGAAGACGAAGGTTCCATTGATGAGCAAGAAAGCGATATTATCGAAAATTTGATGAAATTAGATAATGTAAAAGCTGAGGATGTGATGACGCCTCGCTCAGTCGTTTTCGCGCTTCAAAAGGATGAAACAGTTCAAGATGTCACTGAAAAACATTCTCCAATTATTTTTTCACGTATCCCTGTTTACAAGACGGATTTAGATGATATTGTGGGTTTTGTTCACAGATTTCATATCCTCAATAAACAAGCAGAAGATCAATTTGATGTACCGGTTCATCAGTTAATGGTGGATGTCCATTCCGTTTTAGAAAAAGATTCGGTACGGAATATTTTGAATACATTTGTCACAAGGAGAGAACAGATATTTATAGTCACAGATGATTTTGGAACAATGACAGGCATTATCACTTTAGAAGACGCCATCGAAACATTGTTGGGTGTGGAAATTGTTGATGAAATGGATAGTGTTGTGGATATGCGAAAACTGGCGGCATCAAAACTAGCTAGAGAACGTGCCGGACATAATAGGAATGATTAAGTTTCTGTTTCACATTGGAGTTCCAAATCATTTCCCCTAAATTCGCCGACTAAAATTTTAAGGAGTAGAACATTATGGCAAAAAAACAAAAAAGTTTCGCAGAAAAAGCTACCGGGAAAGGTGGGACAGATACGGTCTGGGTCAAGTATGTGAAAAGTATCAAATCGAACGAAACAGGGAAATACCGTTTCAACGAGCAAATGGTTGGTTTACAAGGCGGAGAAACATTAGACGCTGCAATAAAACGATTAGATGAAGCTTCTAATCTGGTTGATATTGATTTATCCGAATTTATAGCCCAACAGAAAGAAGAAGTGGCTATAGAAGAAACACCTGTTGAAGAAGTCCCAGCTGAAGATAGTAAAACCGAAGAAGCGAACGCAGAAGCAGTTATTGAAGAACAAACTTCAGAAAAAGAAGCCACAGAAGAGACACCATCTGAAGACGTGCAGGAAAAAGTAGCAGTTGTTGAGGAAGCTGAAGCAAGTTCAGACGCTACTGAAGATACCAAAAAAGCTTAAATCTTAATTTTTTATAATTCTGGGAGAGGTGTCCGAGTGGCTTAAGGAGCACGCTTGGAAAGCGTGTGTGCGTTTGCGCGTACCGTGGGTTCGAATCCCACTCTCTCCGCAACCCTTTTTAGCCTCATTCTTCGACGAGAAAAACGATAACACCGTCGATTATCTTATGGATTAATACCCTTGTTTGGCAGGGTTTTGACCGAGTAAGCAGGAATTGAGCCGTCTAAGTTCCGTCCGCTGACAGCTTTCCCGATTGTAGCATTTAAATAGGTAGATAACTTTTTATCGTTTAAAATCTAAAATCCGTCTAACCATCCCCTAAATGCCTATATAACAGCAACAATATAGGGTTCGAATCCCACTCTCTCCGCATGTGGTATATTTATGTAATACAAAGTATAAATTACTCGTTCCGATATACGGGAATGAGTGAGAACCCTTCGATTCGATTAAAATCACATAATGCAGGGAAGGTAAAATCTACGAAGGCTTTTAAACCGTTTAAGATAATATATAAAGAAGTGTGTAAAGATAGGCTCTGCGCTAGGAAACGGGAAAAATATTTAAAATCAACATCAGGTCGTCGTTTTATAGATAAAAAATTACATAAGGAGGGTTTCCTGCCCGACGGCTGACGCAGTCAGTCAGGCTGGGAATCCCACTCTCTCCGCAAAGTTATCCCACTTAAGTGTGGTTTTCGGTGGCATAATTTGAGCAAGAGAATCATTTATAATTTAAAATTAACCACTATTCGTCCAATCCTTCGACTTTAATATCCAAATGATTTTCGATGATTTGAATGGCATTTAATTCTCCAGACATGACCATTCCATCTGCAAGAATGAGATTCTTAAGATGATTTTTGAGTTGCCCTTTAATGTGTTCTTCTGGGAGCGTCGCTTTTATTTGATCTAAAACTTGTTTTAGATGTACGGCATAATCATTTTGATTTAATTGATTTAAATGAGCAAAAGCATCATTTAAAAATTGTTCGGATCTTTCACTGGAATGCATTGGGAACATTTCATCTAATGCCTTTGCCCATGCTTCTCTTTCTTCGTATGCGACTTCATTATCGGATAGTTGAACGATGGCGAATAAGTGTGTCACCACTTGGACGGGAGACATGTCTTTAGGTGTTATGGTTTTGGGTGAGTCTTTTTTTGAACTGAAAAATCCCATGATTACTCCTTTTATTTAGTATTGCTTTTTGATTTAAATCGCTTCAATTTTATTCTATGTCAGACAATAAATTATTTCAATTAACGGATGAAGATAAAGAGAAATATAAATCATCGATTAAAAAAATAGATATTTCTACGCAGAATCACATTATCAAAGTGGCTGTTCCAAAAATTAATAAAATTATTGCTGGAAACGTAACAAATGTTGAAGCGCAATTAATTGATGATGTGGTGCATATCATTGGACTTTTAGAGAATTATCCCGAATTAACAGAGCACATGAAACAACGAATGATATTTGCTTTAAGCTATTTTTGTGATGAAAACGATGAAATCCCTGATATCATTCCTGGGATTGGTTATTTAGATGATGCGCTTGTTGCTCAATGGATTGTGGATGGTATCATGCAAGAATTACCGCCTCTCACAGAAGCCTAAATTTCGTTAAATTTTACTTTTTAGAATTTAAATCTTCTTCGGAAAATTGCCACTGACATTTCCCGCACCACCATGGTTTTCCAAAATAGGTCGGTTCGTCTTCTTGCCGTTCTAAAGCTTCATTGCATTTTGGGCAGTTTCGTTTTGCGTCGAGTGCGGGCCAAAGATAATCTTCTTTGTATTTAAGCCCTTTTTCATGTGTGTGATGGTCTTGCATATCTTGAAATTAAGGGTATAAAAGTATTTTTGAAATCAAAGAATTAAAGAGCTGAAAAAATAAGTGACATCAAAATGAAAATCAATCCCATACCCACGTAGGATTGGACTTTTGCTTCCGTACGCAAAAATTTCACCTGCGTGGCATAAGAATCATAGAAAAGAAATACATCTAAAGTATCATTTGCTGTGATATAGACTCGTTTTACGGATTCGACTAATTTATGTTTTATAAACTGCTCTGATATTTCAGGTGGCAGATAACTCACTTCATGAAAACCGGGAAAGACAGGAATAGGTTCATCCAATGGGTTTTCACCGATAAATACACCATCGATGTAAAGAGGGACACCCAAGCTATCTGTGCGAGGGTAAATAAATCCAAACTTTTCCATGTCATTTTGTGTGGATTGTGCCAATAGAAGTGTGGAGGATGCGAACAAAAGGCTCAAAAATAAGAATTGTTTCATAGGACAAATTATTTTCATCTCACATTGAAATCAAATAAGTAAATTCAACAATTATATGATAGCACAATTCAAACATTTATGGCTTATTTTAGTCTTAAGCTTTTTTTCCTGCGCCTATTTCAATACTTTTTATAATGCGCAAAGCTATTTTGATAAAGCAGAAGATCAGCGCTTAGAAAAATTAGGGCAAAAATTGCCAACCGCCGTTTTAGATAATTATGGAAAATCTATCCAAAAATGTCAAAAAGTGATTGACGATTATCCCGATTCTCGATTTAAAATTCCCGCCATGTTTTTGATGAGTAAAGCAAAGTTCTATCGAGGAGAATATAAGAGTGCGCTTGGCCAACTATTAGATATCCAACGCATGGAGAATGAGGATTATCAAGAAGAAGCAGGCTTATGGATTTCACTTTGTAAATGGAAATTAGGCAAAGTGCAAGTGGCTTTGGATGCACTTCAGCGCCTTAGAGATTCGACGGATTCCAAAGATTTAAAATCGCGATGTTTATTGTCCTTGGCAGAGATTCATTTAGAATTAGATAAGGATATTCTAGCTTTAGAAGCTTTAGAAGAAGCGGCTGAATTAACACGCAATAGCGTCCAAAAATCACAAATTTATTCTCGATTAGCTGAACTGGCTTTTAAGAATCAAAATTACGATAAAGCTCTATCCGCTTATAGAAATGTGATTCGTACATCCTTAACCAAGGAGAAAATCGAAACTTCCCACCTCCAGGTTTTGAAAATTTACCGTTTACAGGGCAATTACAAAACGGCTACTCGAAAAATAAAATCAATGATTTCTGATGAAAAATTCAAAAAAATTGTGGGGCAATTGGATTTAGAATTGGTTCAGCTATATCTTGCGCAAAATGAAATGGAACAAGCAGAAACACGATTGCAATCTGTGGTAAATGATTACAAAAAATCGGTCGTTTCTGCGGAAGCTTATTTTTTATTGGGCAAAATTATGATAGATCTACACTGGGATTTAGTTAAAGCGGATGAATATTTTGGTAAAGTAGGCTCAGAATACAATAAATCTCCGTTCAAGTTTTCGGCGGGAGAAAAGCAAAAAGAGATCCAATCTTTCATAAACACAAAAGAGCAAATTCAAATTTGGAAAACGCAAATGAGTCTTCCAGATTCTGTGGTAATTGTGGAAGATACGACTATAGTCAAAAAGACTTTGTCTCAGGACTTTGATCCTGCAAAATATCATTATTTGATGGCAGATTTAGAAGCATTTAAATTCAATCGTTTGGACACAAGCCTGGTTTATTTTGACATCATTAGAAACGAGTACCAAGAATCTATTTATTATCCAAAAGCCTTATTTACATCTATTTTTGTATTGGATCAAATTGGAGATTCAAGCCAAAGCCTCATGGCTAAAAATCTGCTTATTGAGACATTCCCTCAATCAGATTATGCTCGTTATTTACAAGGAGAATCTGGCGAAAAAGCACTGACTTCAATCGAAATAAAATATCAATCAGCAGAAAAGTTAATTTCAACAGATTTGCAGAAAGCATTGGACGCTTTTATCGAAATAACCATTACAGATTCTTTAGAACTATTATCAGCATCGGCTGCTTACTTTTTAGGGAATCATTATGATTGGATTGACATCCAAGCTGATTCTGCCTTTAAGTATTATAATTGGATTATCGAGCATCATCCTGATTCTGAACAAGCAAAAATTGCAAGAAAAAGGTCAAATATTTTACAAGACATCGTAAGCCCTGAAGTAGAAACAATAATTCAGGATAGCATTCAAGTTGCCTTACCAGATTCTATAGAAATTGATTTAAAGGATGACCAAAATCAAAATTAGCATTGCTCTTTTTTCGCTGGGATATCGCTTTACGAGGCGTCTTGCCATCATATTTTTTAAAATCGAATCGCTTATTAGTGGTAAATTTTTTGATCTTGAATTGGTAGTAGATTTTGGCAATAAGTATATGGCGAAATTGGATGATTGTGCTTCTGAGGTTTTCTTTAATTTTAATATTCCAAATGGAATGGATAGAGAGATTTATGATTTGCGCTTTCGTTCACCCTTGATTTCAGCATCTTTTCAATCGGATAAAAAATCCCTGGTTCGTTGGCGAAAAATGGGTTTGGGTGGCATCACGTTCAAAACCATTATGAAGAATAAACGGGAAGGCAATAACCGGCCCAGATTAGCTGAAGTCAAATCAAAAGACGAAACTTTCTTATTAAATGCTTTAGGTTTACCCGGTGAAGGTGTGGACTCATTTTTGGATTCAATTTGCACCGAAGATATCATTCAACTTCCGGCACCAATGGGATTTAGTATAGGTGGAGATAGTCCAGAAGAATATTTAGACGTGTTTCAATCTATTCATCGACAATTGGAAGGAAAGATTCCTCAGTATTTTTATGAAATTAATATTTCTTGCCCCAATACAGTTGATGGAAAGTCCTTAAGTGAAAAGCCAGAAGCTTTAGCGCGCTTATTGCAAACGATGCGGACTGAATCAGAACGTGTGATTTTTATAAAAATTTCCCCCGATACTTCAAATCAATCCTTAATTCTGATGGCAGAACGTGTAAATTCATTTCCGAAAATTGGAATTAATGCAGGCAATACCACATATAGAACAAGAAAAATCATGGGATTAACGCAGAAACAATTTCGTCCTGATGAGGGAGGATTGAGTGGATCTTTATTATTCGATCGCACTTTAGAGATAATGCATTTGCTCAAGCCTTTTTCTTTCCCGAAAATTGCTACAGGTGGAATCAATACGGGCAAAAAAGCAAAAGCAGTTTTAGATGCTGGGGCAGATTTAATCGGAATGGCCACTGCTCTTGTTTTAGATCCATATTGTATTCCAAAAATAAATCATTATTTGGGAAGAAAAGAATGATTACGATTGTTTTGTTAGATCCAAAAATTCCCCCTAATACAGGAAGCACAGCAAGGTTATGTGGGGCTATGAATCTAAAATTAGATATTGTAGGTGAGATTGGATTTGATTTATCAGATAGTCGATTAAAGAGAGCAGGGCTGGATTACTGGAAACATATTGATTGGGAATATCATGAAAATCGAGAGGCATATCTTGAAACATTAGTCGAACAACGTTTTCATCTGCTTACGACCAAAGCTGAAAAACCTTATACCCAATGTGAATTTGAAGAGAATGATTTTTTAGTTTTCGGGAGCGAAACGTCTGGAATTGAGGAATCATTGTTAAAAAAGTATTGGGACAATACCTGCACGATTCCTATGGAAAATCCAAATATTAGATCTTTAAATTTAGCAACGAGCGTTGGAATTGTTGTTTATGAAGCTTTGAGGCAAACTCATGCGTTTTAGTCTAATTATCATTTTATCTCTTTTTTGGTCTGCTTGTTCTAGTTCACCGAGATATGGTGTGGAAAGACCTGGCGCTCCCAAGCTCAGTAATGCAGGGAAACAAAAAAAGCCGATTCGTCATCGAAAAAGAATAACGGGCATCAGTTCATTTTACGCAGAAGATTTCCACGGGAAATTAACCGCAAATGGCGAAGTGTATGATATGTATGGATTGACGGCCGCACATAAAACTCTTCCTCTAAACACCATTGCACGTGTGACGAACCTTGATAACGATAAATCTCTCATTTTACGCATCAATGATAGAGGGCCTTACATAAAGGGACGAATTTTAGATTGTTCTTATGGTGCCGCAAAAAAATTAGGCTTTTTGAATAAAGGGACGACTCGTGTTAAAATTGAAGTCATAGAATGGGGAGATAATAAGTATATGAAACACAGGAGCACATCCAAATGAAAAAAATGTTTATGATTGTAAATCCCCATGGTGGATTAAAAAAAGGAATGGGCATCCTTGACAAAATTAAACCTATCTATGAAAAAGCAAACATTGTCTTGACGATTCTTGAAACGAAGTATGCAGGACATTGTCGTGAATATGCTCATAGTTTAGATTATACAGGCTACGAAGGGATGTGTGTCATTGGTGGCGATGGAACCATGCATGAAGTCATCAATGGAATGCTCTCTCGACCAGATGAACGAAAATTGCCGATCGGACTTGTTACGGGTGGAACGGGGAACTCCTTTATGCATGATATGGATTGCTTGGATCCTTTGATAGCGGCTAAACGAATTGTAACAGGACGAAAACGACCGATTGATGTAGCGAAAGTGGATGCAAATGGAGAAATTATTTATGGTTTTAATATTGTGGGTTGGGGAATGCCTACCGATATTAACGAAAAAGCAGAGAAGATGCGTTGGCTCGGCGGACAAAGATATAATGTTGCATCCATTATTGAAGTATTTAAACATAAGCAAAGATTGGCAAAATTGATTATTGACGGAAATACGGTTGTGGGTGATTATGGATTTATTTTGGGTTGCAATACAATGCACACGGGAAAAGGAATGAAAATGGCGCCTCTGGCTCAATTAGATGATGGTTTGATTGATTTAATCATCGTCAAGAAAGCAGGGCGGCTTAAGTTGTTATCTGTATTTCCAAAATTATTTGATGGAACTCATGTGGGTGATCCCATCGTGGAATATCGCCAAGTCAAACAATTCTCCATTATTCCTCAGGAAGATAATATTTTGAATATTGATGGAGAAATGGTGGGGAATACCCCAATCCATGTATCAGTTTTATCAAAAGTCATTGATGTATTGGTTTAGTGAATTGCAATCATATATTTATTATAGAACAGAAAAATTTAAAGGAAATGGATAATGTCATCAAAATCATCAGATAGAACACTCGTTAACGTCATCGGAATTCCCGCTTGGCTAGGCGTTATTGCTTTGGGTGGCATTTATTATTCATTATTTATGACCGTTTGTATTGCCATTGCTTTGTGGGAGTTTTATCAAATGGCTAAAACGAAGGATATTTCGCCCAACTCTTTTGTGGGTATTTTATTCACAATACTAATCATAGCATTTTATTGGTTTTCTCCACCTGTAAGCCAAAATATTTTCTTTGGTATCGTTATTTTGGGGATTGTAGGTTTATTGATTGAAGAACTCATAAGAGATTTGCCTGACGCCATGGGCAATATCTCTTATACTTTGTTGGGCCTTTTTTATATTCCTTTATTCTTAGGAACCAGTATCCCAATTCGTCAAATTGATGCGGAACATGGCATTTATTTGACTTTTGCTTTAGTCACGAGCGTTTGGGCGTGTGATTCTGCGGCATTTTTCTTTGGCACGAAGTGGGGAAAAAAGAAGATTTTACCTCGAGTGAGTCCCAAAAAATCTTATGTTGGATCTATTGCAGGAATGATTACATCATTTGGGGTTATGGCGTTATTTCAATCGCAGGGACTGATAGGAGATTTTTTTGAGACAAAAGACATTATAATTTTCAGTCTGATTGCAGGCATTTTTGGACAAATAGGTGACTTTGTAGAGTCTATGTTAAAACGCGATGTGGGCGTAAAAGATTCTGGAACATTGTTAAAAGGCCACGGGGGAGTTCTAGATCGATTTGACTCCTTGATATTTGCCATGCCACTTGCCTATCTTTACCTCCGTTATTTAGGTATTTCTTAGTCTTTTTAAACCCAAGCCCATGAAATTAAACTCAATACTTGCAACAGACTGTGGTAGCACCACAACCAAAGCTATTTTAATCGAAAATATTGAGGGAGAATATCGCCTTACCGTTCGCGGAGAGGCTCCCACAACCGTAGAAGCGCCTTTTGAAGATGTAACCAAAGGCGTGCTAAATGCAGTAATGGAAGTTGAAGAATTAGCGGGACGAAAACTTTTAGATGGAGATAATATCATGTCTCCTCAGAAAGATGGTGTGGGGGTTGATATCTATATTTCTACCAGTTCAGCTGGTGGCGGACTTCAAATGATGGTGGCAGGTGCTGTTAAATCCATGACAGGGGAATCGGCTGAAAGAGCCGCGTTAAGTGCAGGCTCTATTGTGATGGATGTGATTGCTTCCAATGATGGGCGATTGCCTCACGAAAAAATCAAGCGAATTCGTCAGTTACGTCCAGATATGATTTTATTGGCTGGCGGCACTGATGGAGGGACAGTCTCCCATGTGGTTGAATTAGCTGAAATTCTTCGTGCTGCAAATCCAAAACCGCGGCTCGGACAAAATTATAAACTCCCTGTGATTTATGCAGGAAATACCAAAGCACAAAAGCAGATTCAAGAGGTTTTAGGCGATATTGTAGATTTAGATATGGTTGAGAATATTCGCCCTACTTTAGAAGGAGAAAATCTTGGTCCATCGCGAGATAAAGTACACGATTTATTCATGGAGCACGTGATGGCACAAGCTCCAGGATATAAAAAATTGATGTCATGGACAGATGCACCCATTATGCCAACACCTGGTGCGGTCGGCTCATTGATTGAAATGATTGCGAAAGAACAGGATATCTCTGTCGTGGGTGTGGATATTGGTGGAGCAACCACAGACATTTTTTCCGTTTTTTCCGGGAAATTTAATCGAACCGTTTCTGCGAATTTGGGCATGTCCTATTCCGTCTGTAATGTATTGGCGGAAGCAGGATTGGATAATGTATTGCGATGGGTTCCTCTGGATATCGACCGAAAAGAGCTGACAAATCGAATTGGAAATAAAATGATTCGTCCAACGACGGTTCCTCAATCTTTAGAAGAATTAATCATTGAACAAGCCATTGCTCGCGAAGCTTTACGTCTCTCATTTGAACAGCACAAAGCTTTTGCGGTCGCCTTAAAAGGCGTGCAAACGACAAGAACTATTTCGGATGCTTTTGAGCAATCGGGCTCAGGGCAATCACTGGTCAATATGATGGAATTAGATTTATTGGTTGGTTCTGGTGGCGTTTTATCTCACGCACCAAGACGAGCTCAATCTGCAAGAATGATGATTGATGCTTTTCAGCCAGAAGGAATTACCCAGCTTGCAGTAGATTCTATTTTTATGATGCCCCAATTGGGCGTACTAGCAAATATAGATAAAGAATCATTATCAAAAGAAGCACGAAAAGCGGCATTGGAAGTGTTTCACAAAGATTGTTTAATCCGATTGGGAACCTGTATTGCGCCAGTTGGGAAAACAAAATCTAAAGCCCTAATTTTGACAGCAGATTTAACTTTTACTGATGGTGCGAGTAAATCAATCCAACTACGTGAAGGTGATTTTATCCAAATGGACGCACCTCATGAGCCAATTAAAGCCAAGCTAACACCTGCGAAAAAAATGGATATTGGTGGAGGTGTAGGTGAAATAATTCAAACTGAAATTTATGGTGGCGTTACGGGATTGGTTTTTGATGGACGGGGAAGACCATTAGACATACCAACAGACCAAGGAAAAAGATTGGAATTATTGAGAAAATGGTCAGAAGCCGTTTCGGAATATCCTGACGTAAAAGCAATAGAGGTAAGTATCTAATGGCACACGCATACACTCCAGGACTTAAAGTTCTGCATCAATCAGAAGTAGAAAAGAATAGACGCTTGCCAATCAAAGGAGAAGTTTTGAAAGAACAAGGTGATAATGTTCTTCCAAATGATATTGTGGCCAAAACTGATTTGCCTGGAAATGTCCAAATGGTAAAAGTATCTAACTTGCTCAATATTGGACCTGGTGATATTCATGATGCTATGATTGTTAAAAATGGCGTTGCTATTTCTAAAGGGCAAATTATTGCGGAGATGGCAGGTCTTTTTGGATTGTTTAAATCGGACGTAAAATCGCCCATCGATGGCACATTGGAATCTGTCTCAGACGTGACAGGCGTTGCCGTTTTGCGTGAAGCGCCTATTCCAGTAGAAGTTGATGCGTATATGTCTGGTTCCGTGAAAGAAATTATTCCAGAAGAAGGTGTGGTGATCGGGGCAAAGGCAGCCTTTATTCAAGGCATTTTTGGAATCGGAGGCGAAAGTCGGGGGGAAATAGTTATTGTAAGTTCATCTCGTGATGACGAAATAAAACCTGAAATGATTACAACTGAGCACGAAGGAAAAATTATAGTCGGTGGCTCATTTATTTCATTAGAAGCCTACCAAAAAGCAAGAGCAATGAAAGTGGCTGGTGTGGTAGTTGGCGGTTTCAATTATTTTGATTTGGAAGCTCTTTTGGGTTACACTTTGGGCGTGGCAATTACAGGCACAGAATCCTTAGGAACTTCGCTTGTCCTGACAGAAGGTTATGGAAAAATCCAAATGAGCGATAGGACTTTTTCTTTATTAAAAGAGCATGAAAATCATTTCGCGTCTATTAATGGTGCGACCCAAATCCGTGCAGGTGTCATTCGTCCAGAGATTGTCATTCCTTTGGATGAGAATCAAATTTCCGATGATATTCAGTTTGAATCGCAGGAAATCGGAATTGATGCTGGTAGTTTAGTGCGGATTATTCGAGCGCCCTATTTCGGAAAAATCGGGAAAGTTACACGTTTGCCTTCAGATTTAGAAAAAATGGAATCGGAAACTATGGTTCGTGTTGCCGAGATAGAAGTGGATGGGGAAATTCTTAAGGTGCCTCGCTCAAATCTTGAAATGTTGGAGACAAATTGAATACAATCATTTCACCCAAAACAGAGTCGTTTGTTCTCACAGAGCAAGATATTACATTTATTCAAAATGTAGCGAAAAAGATTTTTGACACAGGCTTGGTTACGCCTGCTGTGTTTTTTTTGGAAATGACCAAACCTTTATCCTTGTTAGGAAGTCATTTTCTCGTATTTTTTGGTCCGATTATTAATGCATTTATTCGAGCTGAAAACTATTATAGAGCGACCGAATTAATGGAAGAACCAAAAAATGTGGAGCGACTCATTCAAGAAATCGAAAAATTAGAACAGGCAAACTCAAAGCCTCAACTGGAGAGACAATCATGAAAGATAAACAATTTTGGATAGGAGCTGGTATCGTCATTGCGCTCCTAATGGTCTATTATTTGATAGGGCATCCATTTTTTCTTAGCAACAGAACGGTGATGTTATTTGCGATTTTGCTTTTTTCAGGCACATTAATTTATTACACCAGATTAGCCGAGTCCGGTGAATCCTTTTTCCTTCGAGATATTCCAGGACTCAAAGCCGTGGAAGAAGCGGTAGGACGTTCGACAGAAATGGGCAAGCAAGTTTTGTATGTTCCCGGAATTATGGATATGGATCAAGTTGAAACGGTGGCTGGCGTGATTGTTTTGGGTCATGTGGCAAAAATGACCGCTCGATATGAAACGCCATTAAATGTGCCTGTCTCCAGAGCAATTGTGATGAAAGCGGGGCGAGAAGCATGTAGAGAATCTTACCTCATGGAAGGTCGTCCTGACTTGTTTCAAGACGATATGGTGCATTATCTTACGGATGACCAATTCGCTTATGCGGCGGGTGTAAATGGAATCATGGTGAGAGAAGAGCCAGCGGCCTGTTTGTATATGGGAAAATTTTATGCTGAATCTCTCATTTTAGCCGAAACGGGAAATTCCATCGGAGCGATTCAAATCGCAGGAACTGCCTCTCAGTCTCAGATACCATTTTTTGTAACCGCTTGTGATTATACCTTGATTGGAGAAGAATTTTTTGCAGCTTCCGCTTACTTATCTCAAAAGCCTGAATTACTGGGAGGAATCAAGGGGCAAGATATGCTGAAAGCCATGATTGTGGGTGTCATTTTGATTGGCTCAGCCCTTCGTGTCTTTCATGATTTTGGCTGGATTTCATGGGATTTTGTCAATTTTTTAACCGTTCAATAGGAAGAAAATTATGTTTTGGAAAAGAACTATTCCCATCGCCATTGTGGCCACTGTGGGATTTTTAACATTATTTGGCTGGTTCGTTGATGAGCCACATATCAAAAACTTTGTGGAAGATGATGCGACTCAATGGTATGATATTTTAGCCAGTTTCGCGATTTTCTTAGGTGCACTCAATTTATTGAAAATGCAATCACAGAAAATTCTCAAAAAGCAAACTGGTTGGCAATATAGCATTTTTGCAGTGGGTGGATTTATATTTGCGATCATTGCTGGTTTTGTCATTAAAGGAAACGATGCGATTCAGTGGGGCGCACACGTTACGGGAAAAGGAACCTTATTTAAATGGATGTTTGAATTTATGTTTACACCTTTATCCGCCACCATGTTTGCACTGTTGGCTTTTTTTGTTGCTTCTGCGTCTTATCGTGCTTTTCGTATTCGAAATTTTGAAGCAACACTTTTATTGATTTCTGGGATAATCATCATGTTAGGACGGGTTCCCATTGGTATCAAGATTTCCGCTTGGTTTGTATTGTATTTAACCATTTTAGGCATTGGTGTTGTGGTCAATAATGCCTTCAAAAATAAACAGATTACTTTAGGGTTTGTTGTTGGTGGCCTTCTGCTGACTACGATTGCTGGCTTTTGGATGGGTTGGCCTGTCGATCAACCCGCTTTATTCTATTTACCTATTTTACAGGATTGGATTTATAATATTCCCAATGTCGCAGGAGCTCGCGCCATTATGATGGGTATTGGATTGGGAATTTTTGCAACATCAATGCGATATATTCTTGGCATTGAAAAATCATACATTGGAGAATAAAGATGAACGGAATACTAAATTTTATCTCTCGGATTGGTCAATTAGATCGTCGGTGGATTTTTCTGATTATCGCCTTAGTCGTTTTGATTCCTTTGTTTTTCCCTTTGGGATTGCCCATTCGTGCTACAGAATCAACTCGTTTGGTCTGGGAAACCGTTGAGAATTTGGAGCCAGAATCAAAAGTTTTACTTTCGCTGGAATACGGTCCTAGCACCAAACCTGAGCTCCATCCCATGGTTTTTGCTTTGGTCAGACGTTTACTCAAAAATGATCATAAAATCTATATGACTTGTCTCTGGCCTGATGGACAATTCATGGCGGAAGATCTCATAGAAAAAGTGATTGAACTGGAATTCCCTGATAAGAGCTATGGAGAAGATTATGTTTTGCTTGGCTTTCGACCGGGCGGAGAAGCGGTGATAAAAGGTATCGTGAGTAATATCCGAAAATTATATACAGTAGATGCGCGAAATCTTTCTGTGGATGAGATTCCTATGATGGAAGCAGTTAACCAATTCAAAGATTTCGATTTTCTGTTTTCCGCTAGCGCAGGATTTCCTGGAACGGTAGAATGGGTGCAATATGCTTCAGATCCTACTGGTGTCCCAATGAGCACTGGAACTACATCAATTCAAGTGAACGAAGTCATGCCTTACGTGCAAGGCGGACAAGTGAAAGGGATTTTGGCGGGTATGCCAGGTGCGGCGGAATATGAAGCTTTGATAGGGGTTCCCGGTATTGGAACCAGCGGAATGGATGCACAATCAATTGCCCATGTGGTAATTGTTTTATTTATTATTTTTGGTAATGTGGCTTATTTCGTTGAACGAAAAAAAGCCAAGAAATATTAAAGGATATTGATATGAGTGGTGAAATTTTAGGAGCATGGATTGCGGTATTTTTGACCTTAGCGATTTTTTCCTATCTGTACAAGGATAACGCATTTTATAAAATTGCAGAACATATTTTTGTAGGGATTTCTGCTGGCTATTGGACATCCATGTTTTTTTGGACCCAAATTCAGCCCAATTTATTTGGACGATTATGGCCATCTAAACAATATGATGCTGATTCATTTTGGTATGGGATTTATGATGCTTTATCTTGGATCAACACATCGATATTTCCAGCGGGCGGCATTGATAAAGGGCACGAAATGCATTTGATTTATCTCCTTCCTTTTGCCTTAGGAATCATGATGCTTTTGAGTGTTTTTGACAAACTTAGTTGGTTTGCGAGATGGGGCATTGCTTATACGGTGGGAATGGCGGCAGGACTTCGGGCATATGGTTATTTGAATTCCAATGTGATTGCCCAAGTTAGAAATTCAACTTTGAATTTTTCCGATCCAGACTTACCCTTTTTTGCCTTAATTGGAAATAGTTATTTCAATAGTATTCTATTGCTAGTAGGAACTATTTCGGGCCTCTTATATTTCTATTTTTCCAAGGAACAAAAGGGTGTTTTTGGAAAAGTAGCTCGCGTGGGAATTTACTTTTTGATGGTAAGTTTTGGCGCTTCCTTTGGATTTGCAGTTATGGGACGTATCTCCCTTTTGATTGGCCGTTTTGTCGATTTAATTACATATAATGACGCATACTATCATCATGCGACCATTTGGGTTTTGATATTAATGGTTTTAGCTTTAGGCTATTCGGCTTTTAAAGAAAAAGGTTCGCCGAAACCGTCCTGAAAAAAATAAATTAGGATTATTGAGGTGTTTATGAAAAAAGCATGGTTCACACTTTATTTATTGCTACAATCTCTTTTATGGGGCACGTGGTTTGAAAAGATGCCCGAAACGCTCACTCAGCCCGACGGAGGAATAATCGAATGTTTTGTAACGGGAGATCAATTTTATCATCGTCTGCATGACGAAAAGGGATTTACGATTGTCCTAAACCCAAAAGATGGATATTTTGTTTATGCGCAAAAGAATGGAGACAAAATCGTTCCTTCCGAATATCGCGTCCATGATGTAAATCCTGTGGACGTGGGATTAAGTCCGAATCTGCTCCTATCTGAAAGTAAATATAAAGAGCGTCGAAACCAATTCGCACAAGATATCGCTCGAACGGATCGAGATGCACCCACTTCTGGCTCGATTGAGCAAATCAATGTTTTTATCAAATTTGCAGATGATCCAGATTTTCCTAATCCACGAATATTTTATGACGAGCCTTTTAGCCTGGAAGATGAACCGTCATTGCGGAATTATTATCAAGAGGTTTCCTACGAGACTTTAGATGTTCAAACTCATCATTTCCCTGAATGGACCCTGGGCAATAATACGGCTTATATTGATATACATAATCGAAATTATTACCAGCCGTATTCTGGCGCAAATCCTGAGGGATATGAAAACAATGATCAGCGAACAGAACGAGAACATACTCTGCTGAAGAATGCCATTGAATCTATAGAAATGCAAGTGCCAGCTGATTTAATCATCGACGCCAATAATGATGGATACGTTGATGCGATTTCTTTCGTGATTTATGGAGAAACGGATGGCTGGGCCGAATTGCTTTGGCCTCATCGATGGTCCTTATATTCAGAGCCAGTTTATATTCATGGCGTTCGGGCTTGGGATTATCTCTTTATGCTAAGCGAATCTTCTTACTTTAATGTAGGTGTTTTGTGTCACGAATTTTTTCATGTTTTGGGTGCACCCGATTTATATCACTATTCAGATACAGGTGCTCCTTCTCCAGTGGGAGGCTGGGACGTGATGGAAGCGAATAGCAATCCACCTCAATATATGTCTGCTTTTATGAAGTATAAATATGGCGATTGGTTAACATATATTCCTGAAATCACTGAAAGTGGCACTTACACCTTAAATCCACTACAAATGCCAGAAAATGTTATCTACAAAGTGGCTTCACCTAATTCCGATACTGAATACTATGTTTTAGAATATCGCAAAAAAGAGGGGCTTTACGAAATCAACACGCCTGGGAATCGTTCTGGTTTGGTGATTTATCGCATCAATACTGAAGCAGAAAATGGTAACGCAAGTGGCCCACCTGATGAAATTTATGTGTATAGACCTGGTGGCACAATCTCGTCAAACGGTAATTTTGATTCTGCGCCTTATAGTTCAAATTATAATCATACCGCTATCAATGATGACACAAATCCAGCGCCCTTTCTTTATGATGGTGGTTCGGGAGGAGCGGGAGGACTCAATATTTACAACGTAGCAGAAGCGGGAGAAACTATTTCATTTTTTGTTGCTTTGGGAAATGCTCATTTATCTGTTTTTCCAGAAATCTATGAAGATTCACTCGAAATTAATCATTCTTCCGTAGAATCCTTTACACTTTCCAATGATGGAGAGGTTGGCTCAGTCATTAATTATACTGCTAATGTTTCCAGTCTACTTTTGTTTGAAAACCCTAGTTTTGGCCCAGATGAAGGAAATTATTTTGTGGCTTTTTCCACAGAAGAGACGAACTTGGATTATGACTGGATTGATATTTCTAGTATCAGTACTGATCTTATTTTTTCTCATAATGATGTATCAGCTGATACGATTGATTTGGATTTTTCCTTCCCATTTTTTGATGAAATGTTTACCCATTGCATAGTAAATCCCAATGGTTGGATTGGATTTGGTGCGGACAATTCTGAA
>Ga0233434_1001118_pt1 | contig 27510 bp, 27 predicted proteins | sample SI_122_August201_4_FD_182738 | JGI IMG/M metagenome (GOLD analysis project Ga0233434, IMG submission 182738) | Seawater microbial communities from Saanich Inlet, British Columbia, Canada - SI_122_August2016_120_MG | ecosystem: Environmental > Aquatic > Marine > Inlet | place: Canada: British...
TTTCTTACATTTAGAACATGTGCAACATCTGCAACATCTATAACATCTATTATGATGTTTACTACCACCACGTCTACTAACGGATTGATAAGCGCCTCCCCTACGTCTACCTCGGCTTTGACTCTGATACGCATACGGGTTTGTCATACATTCTTTTTGACAATACGGACCTCCTAAACCTTGGGCTTTGCAAGCATCTTTACATGATCCAACGGCCATTTGTTTTGCATATGCTTCCATTATAATAATAAATGATATTTTAATTTGTTTATAATGATGATAAATATAAACGTTTCTACTTTTAGGGATAAATTTAATTTATTTACGCTGGTTGAATGATTTCATTAACATATAGGTTATAGTCGTAGTTAACCAATATAATACTCCTCCCCATAATCCATCTATCATGGCGGTGATCCATGAATATTTTTCAAAAATAGCCAAGTTAGTAAAATCAAAAACAAAATAAATAATCCATCCCAAAAATGCAGCTTCTATAGGCGGTTTATGTGATTTTATTATAAAATAGTTTAATCCAAATACTAAAAATAAGTATGATAATACAGCAGGTGTTAATTTTAATTTCATTTCTGTGCTTTGAATACGTTTGATTTGGATAGCAAATATATTTTTTGCAACGAATGATAGCCAAATTCCATCTATGATTATTAGTAAGACAGATGCAATCAAATATTCTAAATATTTCATCTATATATTTAAAATATTATTTTAGCATAGTTATAAAAAACTTTTTTCGACTGGTATTATATAATGTCATCAATAGGATATTTTAGTTCAATAGGCGGAAGTGGTGGTCAAGCATCTCCATTCGTAATAAATTCAAAAAGTCCAGGCGGAGCTATAAGAGGGTATATGCCGCAACAAAACCAAACCGTAGATAAAGAATATAGTCGATTTGAAAATATTAGATTCACCCTTAAACAATCTTGGAATACAGATTACCCCAGACAACTTAGACAATATAATCTTAAAAAAACAATTACGACTCCGTTTAGAGCTGTTAATAACGCAGGAGATTTAATGGGTAGATTAAATTATTCATGTGGTGGTTCTTGTCAAACCCCTCAATATCGTCCCGGTCTTCATGGTCTTAAGAAAAACTTTGGCGCAGTTTCCACTAGTTGCACTCCTTCGGCGGCTTTCAATAGTTTACAAACAAGTTCTATTGGAATACCTGCTTCTGCCTGTAATGGTCGATATGTCTATGATAGTTCAGATTATGTTACATACTTGAAACAAAAATCTGTAAATAAGAATTATAATGATTTAACATATGGTGGTGATGATAATAATGCAACACAGAGTGTTGTGAAGGCTATTCGAAGATATTAATCTATATAAATATATATAAATATATAATGTATAAAGGATACTCTGATAAATTAAGGAGATTGAAAAAAGAACATAAAATAATAAATCAAAGTACAATACTTTGTACTAGATGTAAAAAAATAAATAATATACAAACTATAACCGTAATTATGTGTTATTTTTGTAATAATCCTATTTTGATTAAGTAATCTAATATATTTTAATATATATAAATATATATATTAAATGACTACTCCATACGGTGTTTCTGTTAATAAAGGTTCTGTTTCTTATAACGGGTATGTAAATTCACGGATTGTAGGACCTCTTTCAACAAATCAAAGCCCTCCTGAAATACCATATCATAGTTATGGTGTGTTAACTGGAATAAGACCTACACCTCCACAATTTTATCCTAGTCAAGAACCAGTAAATGCTAATATGAATACAAATGCTAGGTATCATTATTTACGAGCAATTCAAAGTGCTCAACAACGGGCAAATCAGAGAAGACTTGTTTTAGCGAGTAATAGTACAAATTCTAGTTATAGTTTTTCAACAGGTAAACGATATGTAACGTCGTCTCATACAAATTATATTGAACCGATTCCTTCTTCTATGCAAACACGAATAATGAAAAGTAAAGCTGTAGGGCAGTCTGGGTATAAAGTAAATTTACCAAATAATACACCAACTACTACTAAAAATTATTATCCAAGTGGCGTAAGAAGTTCAATTCGTCGTGCTCGCTCTGGAGGATGTACTGCACCAAAGAAGAAAGGTGCTATAGAAAATAGAAATAATACACAAGCCGTATGTTGTTGGGGAGGAATTGTGCGTCAAAATTATTAATTTAGGACAAAATAAAATATTTATATAATGCATAATGCAACGTTTAAATAATGGACAATTTAATCCAAGACCTGTGATAATTGGAGGCGGTCCCTCGCCATATTTACAACCTATGAGTGGTTTAGGAAGTTACGGAAGAACAAGAGCCGCGGTTTTAATCGGAAGCCCTCGCTCAACAATTGCGAGTCAAGGACGTATTTATGCATTTGAGAAGTCAAAAGGCAGAGGAGAAGCTTATAAACAGTATCTAATTAATGTTCTTGGAGGTGGATTTGTTTATAAAAATGCATGGTCAGTTATTCAATAAAAAGTGTTAGTTAATTTTTTTATCTAAATATTTATTATATGAATAAGTATTTAGTAGAATTTCTTGGTACACTATTCTTGATGTATGCTATTCTTGCTACTGGAAATTGGTTGGCTATTGGTGGTGCTTTAGCTATAGCTGTTTTATTTGGCGGACCCATATCTGGAGGAGCTTTTAATCCAGCGGTTGCGTGCGGGTTATATGCCACAGGAAAATTGGCAAAAGAAGATTTAGTTCCTTATATGATTGTTGAAGTTTTGGGTGCTTTAGCAGCGGTATATCTATATAAAGATATGGTGAATAAGGCTACAAAAAAAAGTAATTAAATATTTATATTATTTTTATATTCATATAATATAAATGCCACAAAGAACAAGAACAAAAAGCCTAATGGGTGGATTTTGGGGAACTGCCACTAAGGGTTTTGATGATTTAAAAAAAAAAATGGGTATGAGCGGTTCAACATATGTTCCTGCACCTGTTCCTGCACCTGTTCCTGCACCTGTTCCTCCTGCTCCTCCTGCTCCTCCTGCTCCTGCGTCAATGGGAGGACGAAAACATAAAGGAGGAATGCCTGTTAGGCTACATGCATCAAATATCGCACGTCATTCGGCACCTTATCATGCACAGACCGCCAGAGCAAACGTTATATTAGGTGGTAAATCAAGAAAAACCAGACGTGGAAAAAAGGGTACACGTAAAGGCAAAAAAAGAGGTCATAAAAAAAAATCAAGTAAGCTTTTTTTCTTTTTTTAAATAGTAAAAATTTATCTAATATTTTACTATTTATTTTATTTTTATATTTAATTTATTCGCCTTTTCCATTAATTTTATAAAAATATATACTCCAATTATAGTCAAACTACCGAAATATATTTGTGCTAAAGTATCTTCAGGTAATTGTAAGTAATCATCATTATAATTTTGGAACGCGTTTTTGCATTTTACGCCTGATACCGGATTCTTACCATCCGAAAATGAACATGGGTTCATATTTTTAATATCTATTTTTGTGACATAATGTGTTTCAGTTGATTTATTATTATTTGAATCGATTGTTTCCATAGTTAACTCTTGACAATCTGGAGTCCCACCAGATAAAAATGCTTGCATAATTTTAAAAGGATTTAATACTCCTAAATTACCAAATGCGCCAGGAACTAACCCTCTAAAGTCTGAAAAATTAACTCCCATACCATCTGATAAAAAAGGTATCGATCCATCCGGGACATTATCTACATAAATATATCTATCCACTTGACTTCCGGAACTATCGGTTGGTTTACATTTTGCACCAGTTTTTAAAAAAAAACGATTACCTAAAGGTCCTCCGGTAGCAGAGGCCTTACTTTTACCAGTTACCAATACTTCTACATAATCTATTAATCCATCAATATTTTTACCTAGGGTCTTTATATTTCCTTTTGTACTCATACCAATTTCGCTTGGTGTTTTTATATTTTTATAATATGGATATGTTGGTCCTAATAATTTTTCTTCTACACCTTTTACATCATCTAAAACTTCTTTAAATAAATCTGACATAGTTAACTATATATTAAATATATTAAATATATTAAATATTAAATATTTAATTAATTTTATGTTCCGGTAATTTTTGGAGGCGTGTTTCCAGCAACACTGTGTCCATAGTCTGCTTGAGCCTGAACTAATTGTTTAACTTCACCATCTAGTTTGGTTACATTTCCACTTAAATCGTCTATTCTACTCATCTTTGGAGCGAGTTTTTCTAATAATGACTTTAAGGCCATTATATTTCCAGCATTTTTTTTTGCTAATAACATCGGGTCATTATAATTAGTATAATTTTGATTTTGATTTTGATTTTGATTTTGATTAGTATTTCCATTAGTATTTTTATTTTCAATCCCCTCAATTGTTTTAAAATATGCTAAAAATATTTGATAACAAATTAGAAAAACAAAAAATAATATTAATCCATTTACCAAATAATTCATTATATATATAATTCTTTTTTATTTTCTTTATTATAAGTATAATGTCAACAGCTTATTATCCACAAGGAATGAGAACTATGCCCGCAAGTGGTCGTATGAATTCATCTTTCCCAAGTCAATATACTACATGGAAAGGAACCGGTATTTTGAGTAATCCAGTAGCGATTGCACCTTCACATATACGACCTTTAACGAATAAGGATAGTGGAAATGTATTTCAATCTGGATCATATCCTAAACGTTATCCACAGTTTACACGCAGATTTTTTCCTAGACCACTAAAACATCATAGAAGAGGAAGAGTCATTCCTCCAAATTCATTTGAAAATCAATTTCAAGATAATCCTACTTTTGAAATGCAAACTGATTTGATTAATTATAATGTTAATCGATATGTATCTTCAAGTAAAGGCACTTCAGTAGGGAATGGACGATATAGTTATGGAATGGTTACATATACACAAGATATTCCTGGAGGATACACCGTAAAAGAAAATGTTCTAGATGAAGTAAATGGCGAACAAAAATTAAATAATGATTGTAAAACTTGCGAAGGGGTTGGGCTAGTAGTCAATTATATGCCGAATAACACATATCTTACGAATAATCCAGAACCAAGATCACAGACTGCATCATTTTGTTGTAATGAACAATATAAAGCCAAAAGAAGAGCGATTTACGCAAGTACTAATTTAAAAAAAAATTATTATACGACTAATTTCGAATATTTACAAAATAGATGTCAAACATTTAATCAAAAAGCTTTTAACTTCCAAGATAATAAAGGTATCACTAGCCAATTATTGTTAGAAGACGGATTCACCCCAGAACAAATAGAATCAGCTAAACCTGGAAGTGCTCTTTCACAATTAAATATTTATGAGGCAAATTGTTATCCGAATGCAGAACTATTTGAAGCTACCGAGAATGCAATTTTAACTAAAATTGCGAATGAATTAATTCAATCGGGGATTTATTCACAAAAAACAATAGATAACTTATTAGTAAAATTTACAGCAAAAAATAAGTTAAAACAATTTATAAATTTCACTAGAGATTTATCTGGTATACAATTAGCTAAAGCGAATGAAATTATAGATCGTCAATTATCAATAACTACTACATTAGGAGGGCCTATAGATTCTTCACGCGGATGTAAATTAACAGTATATAAACCAAATAATCCGCAGTTTGCGAAACAAGGAGCAGTATCCAGTAGCACTCGATTATTAAAATTAAATGTAGACACTATTTCCACAAATGCAGCATCTATGAATAAAAATAATAATATAGGTAGTCAACTCTATACTGCAAACGAACTTTATAAAGGTAATGATACATATAACGCTAATTTATATAAAAATAAATCTCAATCTAAATGTACTGCACCACCTCCCGCTCTAATACAAGGTAGATATCCTTATCAAAATAAGAAACAGTGTGCTTATAATAAAGAATTACCAGATTATCGCCTTCCAATTTCACAACCATCTCCGTATAGATATTATCCGGGAACTGTATTTTCTACAAATCATTATTCACAAACTCCTAGAACATACAATAATCCAACACAAAATATTACTGTTTAATTATTTTATTATGTTTTACACCTTTTCTCATGTAAAAACTTCAATATTTCAAAAAAATATTCATTTTATCTATAACTTTATTATAAGGTATTTTATATTTTTCGCAAAAAGAAACACATTTTTCCATATTAGATTTTTGTAAAACGGATAATTTAAGATCATCTATGTTATTATTCAACATATTTATAATAATTGAATAGCTATCTAATATTTTTTGCCCAGTTATGATATTGATATCATTTATTTTATTCAAGAAATATATAGGGATATCATTTTTAAAAAATGTATGGCAATCATGAAAAACTTTATTTTTCAATAAATATGGGTTATTATTTGAAAATCCTTTACATATTATAAATTTTTCAAAATTCTCCAAACTACTAGTATTTGGTTTAAATATTATCACTCTTTCAAACATACTGGATAGAATATATGTCAAATCTATGTTTACTTTATGAAATAAATCATTTATTTTAAACACCAATATACCATCAATATTCAGGTGTTTTTCTACAAATAATAGTTTGTTATAATAATTCTCTGCTATATTATCGTGAGTATTATTATTCATTATAATATAATCATAATTATTCATACTATCGTAATTATTTATTACGAAATTAAAGGATACATCAGAAACAAACTGGAGTGATTCTTTAATATCTACCGCTAAATTAGTATCCTCTATGAAAATGTTTTCACCAATAAGTGAGTTTCTAATATTAATATTAGAGTGTATTTCAATAAATTGGTAAAAAATACTACTATACGTTAATGTCGAAATCCGTGGTTGATTATTGAAATTATCATTTTTAAATAATAAATGATAATTATCTAATAATTCATTTATATTTATTTTAATAGATGTCTTTTTTATGAAATGTTCAACTTGAAATTGTAAAAAAATAAATTGATTATATAAACTTTTTGATATAAATGGATAGCTTATATCATTATTATTTGATTCAATTTTAATAATATTATTTATTTTTGGAATGATATAGTAACTCATAATATTAGATATTATTAAATGTTTAATATTATTCCTCTTCAATTATTATTATTTTTTTATTCGTTTTTTTATTTGTTTTTTTTGGCGGTACCTTTATAGGCGGCGTACTTGAACTATCCGATGCTTGAACTAGTGTAATTTTTTTAGGAATTTTTTTTAATAGGGCAGGTTTCGAAGTATCTAATACAATTTTATTACTATTATCGGTAGTTTTTTTATTTAGTTCCATCTGTGTTTCAGTATATTCTGATAATTCAAGTTGTATCGACTCTATATTTACTTCGCGTATTTTCTTAAATACAAAATATCTATTCAAAAAAGATATTTTTTTTTCTGTTTTTGTCATATTCGGTGCTTCACCATAATTTTTTCTTACAAATTTGTTTTGACTTATTTTTTCTTGCATTTGATTAAATAGTTGTTCAAACATTCCTGTTCCACTTACTAATCCCATATCCTTAGCTTCATCATTTGTTATTATCTTAAAACCATATATTTCCATAACGTGTTGTAAATATTCAAAGTTAACTAAAAATTCTGAAATTGGGTGTCCGATTGATTCCTGAAATACTTTTATTTCATAATTTATACAACTAGAATCAGCTGTATAAGTATTTGCTCCATATATTTTTTGTATTTCCCATATCTTTTTATCCTGTTCCATAATTTTTATACTCTCATTTGTTTTTACTTTTGATAACATTTTAAATACAGTATTTCCATCATATGTTGTTCCTATAAAATATCCATTCAATTTTGTACATTCTGTAATATTTCTTAAAAATCCATTTAGTATTTCAGGTGATTGGAAAAAGTAATGAATCGCAAATTGGCATGAAGATACATCAAACCCATTACTACCAACACCAAATTGTTTATATACCCCCTTACCTAATAATTCTTCATTTTTTTTACCTATACCAAAAATTGCATTTGATATTTGTTTTGCCTTATCATTTAATAAAGCATTTCCATTTTTAATATTATTTCCTGAATTACCATGAACAAATAAACAATCAGGTACTGTTTTAAATTCTTTCTTAGCATTCAAATATCTACTACAAGCGCCATTTATTCTATTTTCTAGATTATCTTTTGAATAATCTATACCAAACACAAACGATAACTTTGCTTCAATCCATTTTGCCATATCACCTCCTTTTCCACAGGTTAAGTCAATTAGTTTATCGCCTGTTTTGGTAACCTCCCCGATTAATAATCTCTTCACATATAAATTATGAAAGTTTTTCATTCCTTGCGTTTGAAATGAACCAGATGGAGTATTATAATACTTATCTTCAGTAACTTCTGCACTAGGAATATTTTCACCAGAACGGATCATTTGCTCAGTTATTGGATTATGTATAGATTTCCAATTATTATTTGCAGTTTCATAATTATTACCGAAATTTGTACCACCTTTACGTAGTTCATCCGTTTTATCATGCCTTACTCTTAGCGGTATCCATCTCCACTCTTCTTCTCTATTTTTATCATATCTAAATTCAACAATTGTATTATCGGTAAATACTTCACTTTCTTCTGAGAACATCTGTTTTACACCTGTGTCATCCGTTTTCAACATAATTTTACAAATACCCGCATTTACATCGTATGGATCGGTCGGATAAAATCTCATAGGTACATAATCTTCACGTGTATCAGTTGTATATTCAGGTAATTTATCGTCGATAATATTCTGACATGGATTTATATATCCATCTTTTTTGGAGTTAAATCCACATCTTAATTCAATTGTTTTATATGTAGATAGTTGATCCGGTATATCTACATTTATACCTTCTTCAAAAATAGGCTTTATAATTTCACTACCATTTTGGTTTTTTACTGTTGTAACTAAAAAGTCAATAGTATTAAATTCAGAAGGTTTCCATTTGAAGGAATAATCCCATCTTGCTCTTTTTTTAGGTCCAGCATGTCCTATTTTATCTGATCCTACACCATAATACGCATGTGTAAAAATTAATCCATCTGTTTCATAATCGAATCTATTTTCAGCAACTTTCGTAAGAATTTCGTTACAACCTTGAAATATAGTATCTTTTTTACTATAAGGATAAAACTGTTTAGATACTAATTTGATTGGTGATAATAACTGGGGTTTATTTTTGATAGTGTCCATTATATTTTTATCTCCTTTAATTTCTAAAACTGATACTAAGTTTATAGTAGAAGTTAATACTTTTAGTATTTGATATCGCGATTGATAAATATCTTTTTCATTTTCAGTTTTCATAAAACTTAGCGTGCGTATATCTTTATTATGGTAATAATAAATATCAAAAGCTGCGAATAGATTAATAAATTCCCCTAATTTATTACAGGCTATTAATTCACCATCTAATAGCGAATTAAAGCAATCTTTATTCACCGTTTTTCCTCCTGTAAAAATTACATTCATATTTGTATCAATTAAATAAACTTTTCCATCTTTTGCAATATACATCAAATGTCTTAATCCATCTGCTTTTTCAGTTACTACGTAATCTTTACGTATATTTATATTTTCTGCCTTTTCGTTAGATGCTATATTTATTAGTTGTAACGTTTTAGAATTTGGACCAATAAAACTACGGGTATTTATATACTTGGGTATGTCATTTTCCCATATCATTTTACTATATGAATTAAGTACTTCTTTTTGTTCAGAGTAAGGAATTGGAAAATTTGTACCCTGTAATCCACTTAAAATAAATTTTATAACTTTTTTGAGCGAAATTAATATTTTGGTGACAGAATCAAAATTGGTAGAAGGTCCTATCATTTGATTATCTATTTCTATTTCTATTTCAAATTCTTCATTATTACGAAATACATTTGAATCGTCCACTTTATAAGTTGTAATCATTTCCATTTGATCCTTGTTTTTCCGTTTTTTCATGATTTTATCCGAATATTTTGTAATTGATAAATCAACTTTACAAGGATAATCTGGATGTATAAACGTTACTCTGTTTAATAAACGGAAATTTTTTTTAGTATTTGACCAATTATTTATTATAAATTGTTTAATACCGTCTTTAATTTTTTCTTCTGTGTTATATGCAACACGAAAATTAAAATCATAAAAATCTGCTGGAAATAATAAATTACCCTTAGATGATTTTGCCAGTTTTTTCTTCTGAAAATTGATACAGGAAAAGTCCTTTTGATATAATCGTTTTAAATCATTTGTTTTACAATACTCTTGTATATTAAATAGACCCTTTAATTCTACTCTTATATCTGATTGGCGAAATTTTCCTGTATTGGCTTCTAAAAATTCGTTTTGCATTTTCAAAGTATAATCTCCACTCGGGTTCATAGTAGTAAAACCAAATGATTTTAATTTTGAAATTACATTATCAAACTCTGTTTTTGTAAATGCTTTTTTCTTCGTTCCAAATCGTACTTCTAATTCATGGTTTATCATACTAGAATATATAAATGGATTGGCTTGATAGAATTCTTTTGACAGATAGTCAAATTTTTCAGAGGATTTTAGTTTATCATAAGGAGTTGCTACGTGCTTTTTAACTTCTTCTTCAAAAACATCAATCGGGACATCTTGAGATAATTTAGGAATAATATCAGGAGGAGGACCTTCGGGTGAAACAGGATTCCATCCAGGAGGAGGACCTTCGGGTGAAACAGGATTCCATCCAGGAGGAGGACCTTCGGGTGAAGGAGGTTTCCATCCTGGAGGAGGACCTTCAGGTGAAGGAGGTTTTTTCTCCTTATCCTCTGACGAATCTGGTTCTTCTGACAATTCTGGGTTTTTTAATGTAATCGGTAAGAAAGGTGTTAATAATGATTCTTGTGATTCTTTTAACATTTTTTTAATTGGATTCGACATATTTATATTATTATATTATTATTTTTAAATATTTATTCAGTTTTTTTAAAAATGAGAAAAATATTGAACGATTTGTTCGTATAAATCTTTTTTATTTATTTTTTCTTCCCTTTGAATACTTAATTTATTACATATATATTTTAGATCATCCAATTTATAAGCAGACATAGATTTGATAGGTTTTGAAAGTGATGTTATTTCTAGATTTTCATCTTTGATTTTATCAAATTGTTTTTTATTTATTTCACAAAGGCCATAATTTTGATTAATTAAATAAATTATATCACTATCATTCATGAATGATTTATAAAAACATTTATTTTTCATATAAACTATATTCTTTTCTTCTATAATCAATAGTAAAAAAAACACCGGTAATGATAATAATCTATCGCTTGATAGATTTGTTTCTACATCAGCAATAGTAGTTAATTTATACTGTTTTATAATATTCTTATTATTTCGCATCTTCATAACCAATTCTATTTTCTTGTTTTTTTCAAAAAGAATATTTTTATTTTCTTGCATTTGATATTCAATTTCTCCATAAATAATCATATAATAACACCAAAATAATTTATCATTTTCTTTTGGTATCATAAATTTATACTCATGTTTAATATGTGATATAGGCTTTATATCTATCTGTTTATTGGAGGTAATAAATTTATCATTTATCTTTAATTCAACATCACAAAGATCATTTATTTTTGTTATATTGATAAAATACGGGGATAACTCTTCTATTAGCATATTTAAATATAACCGTTGATATGTTTAAATATATTTAATTATTATTTATTTTCTGACTCCCTTCAACTAAAAAATGTACTCTGTAAAACTTCTTTTGTTTGTTCATCTTTATTTAATTCGTTTTCTTGGGTATTGACATATTTAATAAACTCTTGTAAATTATCTATAGCAGACTTATCTAATTCTGATAAATTTACCAGTACTCCATTTTTATTTTCGTTTAATAAGTGTAAATTATCCTTTTTTAATATTCGTAAAACTTCTATTTGGTTAAATTTATTCATATTTTCAATTGTTTCGCGTATATAGTTTAATTCACTTATCGAAAAGTGATTTACATCAGTTATTGAATTTACTATTTCCATTTATAAATATTATCAAATTGTTTTTAAACCTTTTCTTATCTAAACGCGGTATTTAATATTATTTCAAGTTATATTAAAAAAATAATAATAATAAATAATAAATATTAATAATAGTTTTTTATTTGGGATTACTAATCTTCTATCAATATTTTGGGCTTTTGATGATCTTTAAATAATGTTACTGGTCTAGTGATTTCCCCTAAAACAGACACATAATCATCATTTAATTCAAATCTTTGACCTATAACGCGAATATTGAATATTTCATCTATTTTAATTTGTGAAAAATACTCGTTATTAAAATTATGATCTTTGGCGACAAATACTACAATCGGAGATGGAGTTTCGTCGGCACTTCCTGCTTTAATACCTGCCTTGGTAATATTTTGCGCAATACAAGAAATAATCATACCTTCTACTGGATAACAAATTTCACATTCAAATGTTACTACAAAAGTAATCATATTACCTCGGGTAATTTCACCACTTGAAAATGTTACTATTTTTGTAGATTGTGACTTTACAAAACCTTCTACTATACACTTTCCTTCATAATGAAAAGATATAAACTGTTCTAATGTTTCTTTCAAATTTGTTCCTATATTTGAAATAGGAAGTGTTATATTTCTAGTAAGTAATGCTCGATTATATATCGAAGTGATATTGTCCTTTCTTTTCTTTGCTGATTTTATATCCATATTATTTATGAATATAATATCTTTGTATTATTTTAATCAATTTTAATTTTAATTAAACTAATTAAATATTTTATATAATTTATGGTAAATTGCCATTTCGGGCGTTAAAAACCATTTTTTATCCCCTTCATTTGTTATTTCAAAGTAACGTAATATAAATTCTTGTAATACACATAAATCTATTTGTCCTATAGAAATATTTGTTATATTACCATCCTCATCTTTCTTTTGTTTTGTATTTTCTTTTGTCCATTTCTCTCCACCAACTATTAGATTTAATTTCTGTATGGATTTATCTTTTCCGGATTCTTCGCAAGTAGCCCCTGTGTCGCGTGATGATTCCATATCCTTTGTTTTAAATACTAACGCTGAATTATTTTTTTTATAACCAATAAATCCTATGTATTTATTAAAGTCTTTACGATTAAATTGTAATCGTGTTTTTGTATTTTTATTTAAAGCAATCTCCCGTTTTGTCTCACTATCTGCTTCAATCCATATATTTTTTTCATTCAATATCATAATTTTTAATTCATTTAATTTATATAAAATTAACACATTATACTCACCTGAACGAAAAACTTCACTCATAAAATAATCTTTTATATACCACTCTGTTGATTTATCTACTGTCTTGGAAATACTATAAATATAGTTTAATAATTCTATTTTTTCATCATAAAACAGTTGTTCGATCATATGTGCAAATAAAAATGATAATAAATATTCTTTAATATTTGGGTAATCTTTTACGAGATGTTGCGAAATAACTCCACAGTGTTTATACCAATTGTCATCTCCTCTATCTACACTCTTTTTTGTAGAATATTCTGTATAAAAACGATAATTTTCATCAAATTCTTCTATTATTTTAGGTTTTTTATTTATATTATCTACCTTTTTGTTATCAATCATATTTTCTTTTAATTCTAATTCTATCATACTATGCTTATAATCAATTGGTACAGATCTCTCAAATATACTAATATTCTTATTCATCAATTCAGATGGTTGAAATAAATAATATTCTTCTATGTTAATTAATTTCCCAGAACGTCCATACTTATCGATAATTACTTCATTTTCTTCTATTATTTTTGTTAATGAAGAATAAATTTGAGAGTAGGGATATTTTTTATTTAATTGAATTGCACGAAATAAATCTTCTTTTTTATAGAAAAAATTTTCTTTCATAAGTAATTTAACTCTTTGTATTATTTTATCATTATTATTAGTAATAAAATTTACACTATAACTATCTTCTGTAATTTCCGATACTGTTCCAGGACGACAATTATAATCGCAATTATCCATATAATCACATATAGGTGTATATGGTTTATCTCCAATTTTATAATTTTCTATTACTAATCCAGTTGATAATTCTTGTTTAACAGGAGTTTCTAAAAAACGCGCAATCTTCTCATCTGTAAAATTTGTCTGTTCATGGTTTAATATACAATCGACCGCAGTTTCTTTCAATAATCGGGATATTTTACCTATATCGATTGCTTTCGTTTCTGCTACTCTATAAACATATAAATCTGCAGCCTCTTCGTCACTTTCTTCCAATATAGTTCCATAAATAAAAATTTCTACATTTCGTTTTTCAAAACTAAGTGCTTTATGACTAAAATTTCTAACTGCTCGACCAATAATTTGTTCAATTCTATTCATCGTATACCATGGATCTAAAATATGTACTTGCCTTATATTTTTAAAATCAATTCCTTCTGTTCCTGCTTTTGATATTAATACTACTTTTACTTTTTCGCCATTTGTATTATCAAAATTGGTCAACCCCTTTACCTCAAAATCATTATCAGGTGATAGTTTTTTATCTCCTGTAATTAACGAATATTGTGCAGGTAAAAAATTACTTTTATCAGTTGGTTTTCTCATCGTTCTTACATCCACCGTATCAGTAGGTTTTTCTTTGAATAAAGATTTTATATTTTTTCCATAGCGAATAAATCCCATCTCCTCTAATGCAAGCGCCATCGGAATAAGTCCTCCGTCGATATATTGAGAATAAATTAAAATAATACCATCTGATACTCGATTTGATTCTGTATTATAAATACTATCTAATACATTCTTAATTTTTACACTATACTTTCCAATCAGTTTTCTATTGAATATTTGTCCGTATTCATCTAATGTTGATTTTTTATACGAAAAACTACCTTTTTCCAAAGGAACCGTTGTTTCTTTAAAATGCATTATTCGCGAAAGACCGGTTTTTCCCGTTAAATCATTTGGATCTATATGATACTTCATATCAAAATTATTCTGATCACTATCAATTCTCTCCATATCCTTAGGATTATCCATTTTTTCGACTATTTCTTTTAATCCGTCCATCGGATATGAAATAATCAGTGAACGAAGCGGATTTTGTAATAAAGTATATCCAAATGAATCCATATTTTCAAAACTAGGCATCTTTATTTCTTTCCCTTTTTTTGTATGAAAAATTATTTGCTTATGTCTTAAATAATTAATCACATATTTATAAACACATGATTGACACTTACCGCAATTATCACATTTACTCATTTTAGTTATAAATAAATTTATTATACGTTTCTTATCATTTTCAGATATAGGTTTTAAATTCATTTGGTATTTTGGATAAGGGATACTTGAAAAGGTATTTTTCTTTGCAAATTCGTCAGGATAAATACGATACGGAAAAGTATATGGATTTTCTCCTCGAACATATGATATATAACCAGTTACCTTACGAATTAATAATTCTTCCCCTCCTTTTTTGAAATTACCTTCTTTATTAAAAATATCACTAAATTGAACGGTAGATCGTCTATCATTTATATTTATTAAATTTACAAGCCATAATATTTCCTTATAATTATTAAACATCGGAGTAGCTGAGAGAAATAAAAAACGTAAGTTATCTGTATACTTTACTAATATTTCCAAATTTGTCGCAACCTTTTTATTATCATTATCTTCGGACTTTCTTATGTTATGGACTTCGTCAATTACTATCAATCTATCACTAAATTCATTATTTAAACGTTTAATAATTTTATCACTTATAAGCGAATTTTCGTTCAATACTTCACTACTATTCATCGTTTTAATAATATAATTTGCAAATTGACCATAGCCTAAAAATAAATAAGAACTGTTAATGAGATTTTTTACTTGTGTAATTATTTTTTCCTTTGATATCCCTTTTAAATTAGTAGGATTTATTTCCTTTAAAAGTTTATTTCCAGTACAAGAATTTATAGTCCATACACCGTCTTCGTTTTTCAGTTTTCTCTCATCAAATAATTGTAACTTAAAATTATCTTGAACATTTTCTGAGGCAACGATTATAATCCTTTTTATAATATTTACTTGATTCATATAGTCCCTCATTTCTTCAGATACACCAATCGCACTACATGTCTTACCTGTACCTAAACCGTGGTATAATAGTAAACTATTATATGGGGTACTAGAAGAGAGAAAGTTTTTAACAAACATTTGATGCGGTTGTAACTCAAAATCTTTTTTTGATAGTTCATCTGCATAAGCTCTTATATCTTTATGTATCTCGCCATCATAAGTTGTTTCTGAAAATTCTTTTTTTGAGGCAATTTTTACATTAAAATCCTTATCGTTTAAGTTTGGATATAAAAAAGTGTCTTTATTCTCACTTTCTTCTAAACATTTTCTCTCAATCAGCTCTTTTTTCAATAAAAATTTATTACATTCTTTTGAATATTGATTATCACAGTCCATTTTATCTAATTTTATATGACAATAATCTTGGGTATCCAACTCTTTAGAGCTAGATGACTTTAATATCTTTTCTGTTTCCATATATATTATATAAATAATCTATATTCTTCTAATACATAATTAATATTTGTAATTAATGTGTGTTTTTCTAAATTATTAGGTCTTATTGCAGTCAAACATTCTTCTAATGTTTTCCATTCCAGTTTACTTACTTCTGCTTTTTGGTAGTAATCCAGATTATAATTATCTATATCTTGAGATAAAGTAGCCAAAAAATATTTATGTTTATAAGCTTTATTATTACTGCCTATAAATGTTTCTTCAAAGGTTAGCAGATTCTCTATTATAATTAATTCGTCTTTTGAAATTCCTGTTTCTTCTTCAAACTCTCTCAAAGCACAATCTAAGTCTGTTTCGTTCAAATTACGCCTTCCTTTTGGAAATTCCCATTCTGGATCTAACCATTCTGTATTACTATTACTTATCATTTTACTCAAACTTTCGGCATCATCCTCTGTTTTATTTCTCAAATGGTTAAATTTTTTTTCCGAGATAATTTCTTCATTTTTATGTTGTAAATATCTCTCTAACCATAATTTACACCATAAATTATTAAAAGATAAATTTAATAGGCGATGTTTCTCCTCTAAAGACATTTCATCAATTATATTTTGAACTTGAATAATATTATTTACGTTATATTTACCACGAATAAAATCTATATATCCAAAACTATCTTTTCTACGGAGCATCAAATATTTATATTTATCATCTAGCTTTTTAAAAACAATAATTCCAAAACTTGTAGTTGGCAATTTACACTGATAAAATATATGTCCTAATCTTCCACAATTATTACAGATTGTTTTGTTCATATATGTTTAAAGCAATATTTTTTTATATACATTTATTGAAATGACTTATTTAGATCCTAAAATTTGGGGACCTCATTATTGGTTTTTTTTACATACTTTATCATTATGTTATCCAAAACACCCCAGTACTGTAAATAAAAAAAAATATTATGATTTTATTCATAACTTCCATCTTTTTATTCCTGTAGAGGAAATTTCTTCAGATTTTTCAAAATTGGTAAATAAATATCCTGTCACACCATATTTAGATAACAGGGAAAGTTTTATAAAATGGGTTCATTTTATTCATAATAAAATTAATGAAAAATTGGAAAAACCGCTTATATCATTAGATAATTTTTTAATACAATATTACCAACACTATAAACCAGAAAATTATAAACAAATGGAAATAATTAAATGGAGAGAAAAAATATTATTTTTATTTGTTTTATCAATATTATTGTATAGTTGTTATCGATTTTATGAATTTTAAAATATTAGTAAAATATATATGAAATATAATAAATCAAAAAAAATATCGAAAATAAATAAGAATCATAAGAATACTAAGAATAATAGGAATAATAGGAATAATAGGAATAATAAGAATAATAAGAATAGTAAAAGAGGTAATTCAAAAATCGGTGGGGATGTAATTGATTCTGGAGGGTTTGGTTGTGTTTTTAAACCTGCGCTTTTATGTGAAAATCAAACAAAACGCACTACTAATTCTATTAGTAAATTATTGAGTAAAAAACACGCTATAAAAGAAAAAAACGAAATAGATTTTATTTATAAAAAATTATCCTTAGTTAAAAATTTCAATAACTATTATTTGATTGATAATATTACTCTATGTAATCCAAAACCATTAGTTAAATCTGATTTGGCAAGTTTTCACTCAAAATGTAGTGCATTAAAAAAACATAAATTAACATCTGATAATATTAATGACCATTTATCTGATCTAATGATGATAACCATGCCTGACGGTGGAATACCTGTTGATGATTTCTTAATGTCAAACCCGGATGTTAGTATCTTTAATCGGTTGAATAATAAACTAATTAATTTATTTATTAACGGAATAATCCCTATGAATAAATTATTTATTTTTCACGGAGATATAAAAGATTCTAATATTTTAGTAGATCAGAAATCAAGTGATATGTATACGCGATTAATTGACTGGGGTTTGACATGTAGTTATCAGCCGAATAAAACAATTAAAATACCACATGTATGGTATAATCGGCCTTTACAATATAACCTGCCTTATTCAAATATTTTATTATCTGATATATTTACTGAAATGTATAGAGATTTTCATAAAAAAAAACCATCTCCTAGTGATACTGAAATGGATAAATTTGTAAAAAAATTTATTACAGTATTTGTTAATGAGAGAGGCGATGGACATTTAAAATTAATTAATAGGATTATTTCTATGTTGATAGACCAAAAATTAAATGATATCTCAATTAAATTAACTAATGACCGTGAACATATATTGAAAGAAACTAAAGAAATACTTATAAGATATATCAGCAAAATCCTAATAGAGTTTCATTCCATTACAGTAGATTCAACCTTTGATTTAACCGACTATCTGAATGAAGTATATATATATAATATAGATACGTGGGGCTTTGTTATTGCTTATTTTCCGATTTTTGAGTTACTTTATTTCAATTACACCAATTTATCAAAAGAACAACGTTTTATGTTTAATACTTTAAAAAATTTATTCCAATATATTATCAACAGTGCGAACGAACCAATAAATCCGTCAAAGGTTATTTCATATTTAAGAATATTAAATATTAGATCTAATAACAGATCTTCCTTTCAAAAATTATCTCATTCTTCTTTTTCACAAGATAAAGGTATTACCGGAGATACATTTGAACCACAATAATTTTATTTCATTCATAATTATTTATATTTTATAATCATTAAATATATATATATGAGATTAGAACTATTTGTATTAGGGATAACTGCATTTTTAATTTATAATGCATATCACGATAATAAATATTTGAAATTATTATATAGCTATAAAAAATATTATAAGATGATTTTTTATGCCTGTTTAGGTATTGGAATTTATATAATTTTAAAAAAAAATCCTCAGAAAGGCAGAAATTTACTATATTATGCGAATAATGCAGTCAAGTTTTTACCAATAGATAAAACATCTATGGATATGTTAAGCCCGATTGTTGATTTTACTAATATGAGTGATCAAAGTTTTATGGAATCGTTAAACAATATACCACCTGTTCAATCAAAAGGGCATAATCGAATGATGCAATCTGGAAAACAGGCTACAAAACGTTCTGTAAGTGAAACCAAAAAAAAATATGTAGCTTCTAGACAAAACTGGATTTGTGGTCACTGTGAATGTCAATTAGATCATACATATGAAATTGATCATCGAATCAGATTAGAATATGGGGGCGGAAATGAAGCCGATAATTTAATCGCGCTATGTAGAAATTGTCACGGACGTAAAACCGCTGATGAAAATATGTAATTTGATTTAATATAATTCAATTAAATCAAATAATATGTATAATATTTATATATGAATAATCCAGATCAAGAAACAAAATCAGAAAAACCAGCCCCATTAATAGATTTAATGTCGCCCAAAATATTTTATCCAATCTGGTTATGGATTTTACTTTTAATTGTCTTTATCATTATTTTATTTACAGGAAAAAATTTAAACGAAATATCAGATGATACTACTAGTGATGAAGCTCAAAATATATCAGCAAATATTTTTTTAATCTTATTTTTTTTATTTATTGGATTCGTCATTTGTTTAGCATTAATACCTAATTTTAAAGAATTGAAACAGCTTTTCTATAATATCAGTTCTGTTAGTTATGTCTTAGTCTATACTATATGTTTAGTTTTATTTTTCTCGTATATGCCCAACTCAACAATTGAAAAATATCCATATTTATTTATACTTTTAATAAGTGGTCTAGGATTCTATACATTTCATAAAGCATCAAATGTAAATTATGCAAAAGAATTCAATATTAACTATGAGCGTATAAAATCCATTATCATGCTATTCTGTTTGATTACAACTATTATCATTCTCTATGTAAATGATCCAGGAGGGCTTATTAAAAAATATTTTGGATCGCTATATCTATTAACTATTTTAATTTCAGTATTTGCATTAGCATATGTCATTATTTTAATTTCTCTAACAAATGAAAAACCCGATAAACAATCATCTTTTAATCTATTAGAGAGCTTTTCAAAATTTGGCACCTATGGTACATTTTTCTTTTTCGTGTTTTTGATTGTTATGGTTATTGCTATTAATACATATCCAGGCGGATTTTTCACGGATGATAATAAAACACGGGCAGGAGCTATCATTATATTAATTATTTGGGTTTTGACTATATTGGGGATTTTACTTACATCCAATTTATTTCCAGAAATCACAAATAATAATTTATATGTAAGTAAGCTTGAAACCTTTAAAAAATCGCTGTTAATGCTATTTGGACTAACTCTTGCAATTATTACTATCATGTGGTTCATCAAAGGAACCGAAGATTTATCTACTTCCTCAGATGTTGTCAGCTTTATAGTTAACTTAGTTCTATTATTATCAATATTAGCGTTAATTTATAAAATTATATTTGTAAAATTACCGTCCGGAAATGAAAATAAAAATGCAATAATACACTTCGTAACAAGTGTTATTTTTTATATTCCGTGTTTTTTCTCTGAAATGCTAGAAAAAATAGTGTTCCAAAAAACACCCAAAGATGAAAAAAGTTATTGGCATATTTTATTAGCTGTATTAGCATTATATGTTGTTTATATAGGCGTACCAATATTACGTTATTTTTATTTATTACAAGGAGGTAAGATTTTATTAAAAGATCCTACTCCCACAACTGATGTACAAAATTTAGGAAATTATGAAAGTTTAAATAAAAATGGAGATCTAGATTATAACTATGCAATTTCCTTTTGGTTTTTTTTAAATTCATTTCCACCTAATGCCAATAGTAGTTATAATCGATTTTCAAATCTAGTCAGTTATGCAAAGAAACCTACTGTTAGTTATAATGCCTCTCTAAATGCCCTACGTATTAGTATTAAACACGAAGATTTGAAAGATAAAACCAAAAATAAATTAATCGATTTTGACGAAGACGGGAATCGAATTGTTTATTTAAAAAATAAAATGCCTTTACAAAAATGGAATAACTTGATTTTAAATTTTGACGGAGGTACATTAGATGTGTTTTTAAATGGAGAATTAGTCAGTTCAAATATAGGAGTAACCCCTTATTATACTTTAGATAGTTTGATTGTCGGAGAAGAAAATGGATACGTAGGAAGTATTTGTAATTTAATGTATTTTCAAAAAACACTTACTAAGCCAAATATATACTACCTTTATGATACTCTAAAAACAAAAACACCTCCCGTTATTGAAAATAATTACTTTTAGGATAATTAACAGATCAATTCTAGAAAATTTCTACATGTATAATATATGAATCCTTTAACAATCGTCATAATAGTAGTTGTAGTTGTTTTAGTAATATTGGTTATTTATTATATGTTGAATGATCCTTATACTTTACAAGGTATGCAAAATGGACAAACATCCAGTAGAATTAAATACGATCAATTAGCCACTAACGGATCTGATTCCCCTCCAGTAAATTTTACATATTCTATATGGTTTTATGTAAATGACTGGAACTATAAATACGGTAAACCCAAGGTTATTTTTGGAAGAATGGGTGCAAAAAGCCCTGGCAATACAGGTAGCGCAGGGTCACGTGATTTAGGCTCTGGGGATAAATGTTCTGGGGATGGTGATAGAAATCCGCCTGGTCCAACAGGAGGTAGTGGATCTGGAAATGGGAATATGGCTGATATTGGAGGAAAAGACCCGTGTCCAGCTGTCGTTTTAGGCGCAATTGAAAATAATGTAGGAATATCGGTAAGCTGTTATCCTGGTCAAGATACACAGCCTAGTAATCCCGGAGAAAAAACAATTGTGCATACATGTAATGTATCAAATGTTCCATTACAACGATGGGTTAATTTATTAATTAGTGTATATGGTAGAACTTTAGATGTTTATCTGAATGGTAAATTGACAAGAACCTGTCTATTACCAGGAATTGTTTCTACTAGTAAATATTCGCCAATATTTGTTACTCCTATGGGAGGGTTTGATGGGTGGACTTCTAAACTACAATTTTGGCCCAATTCACTTAATCCACAACAAGCGTGGAATGTTTATTCCAAAGGACCAAAATCTGGGTTATTCTCTAGTGATTTTGAAGTCAAGGTTGCTGTATTTTCAAATGGATCTGAACAAGGAACATATACTATTGGAGGTGATGGAAATGATAGTGATTAAAAATGATTATATTTAAGATAAATTTAATAAACCTTAAATTTTTCTTATTTGATTAATATATATAAAATGAGTAGTAATGAATCTTTTTCAACAACAGGTGGTACAGGCGATTTCTTAGAATCGAATAGTTTAGTCGCAAAAATATCATTTTTATTATTAGTTTTATTGATATTTGTTGTTCTATTACGGATTGGATCAGGAATTATTGTCTGGCTTTTTTCACCTGATAAAAGCCCTCATCTTATTGATGGTATGGTAGATGCTACCCAGCAACAGGTTTTCATACAAGATCCAAGTGGGTCTAGCGGGGGATCTTTAAGCACTATTTACAGATCTAGAAATGCGAAAGATGGTTTAGAATTTACTTGGTCTGTATGGATTAATATTACTAATATGGATTATCTTGTTGGTAGACATAAACATATTTTTTATAAAGGAAATAGTAATTATTTACCAAATGGAATGAACTCTCCTAATAATGCACCAGGATTATATATTGCACCATTTACTAATGCTCTAGTGGTAGTAATGAATACATTTAATGAAATTCAACAGGAAGTTACCATACCTGATATACCTATTAATTTATGGGTAAATGTAATTTTACGATGCGAAGGACAAACTCTTGATGTATTTATTAACGGAACTATTGCTAAAAGTGTCCGATTACACGGTATACCTAAACAAAATTATGGCGACGTTTACGTTGCAGCGAATGGAGGGTTCCAAGGGAATATTTCTAATTTATGGTATTGGAATTATGCATTAGGTACAAGAGAAATACAACGAATTGCTGCAGCCGGACCTAATACTAAAATGATAGGCAGAGATGATAACTACCGAATGAACTATTTATCTTTACGATGGTTCTTCAAAGGAGCCGGAGATAGATATAATCCTTATGTTCTTCATAATAATTAATAAATTATCATAATAACTAAGTCAAAAATTATATATTCACTTAGTTATTTTAATTCCTCAGTCTCGGGTTTACACATATATCTTGATTGGGATAAATATTTTCTGACATACATGTATCACTTTGTCCTACTTCTATACAACTACGAAATCCTCTATCTTCTCCTATATAACACCAACCTGATTTTCCTCCACCGGATTGGATTTTACTTGTACTATCATCTGCTTCATAATCATTCCCTCCAGCAGATGCCGTTGCTAATACTTTGTCTAATGGATCGCCGCTTGATTTTAATTGTTGTTTTGGGCGAGCATCCGAGGAATCTAATGAAGTGGGAGTTGTACTAGAGGGTGTTTTCTCTTGAGTGTTTGATCGCATTTTATTATTTTTATTATTTTTATCATTATATCTTGAGTTATTTTCACTATCAGAGTCGTCATCATCATCATCAGATTCATAATGTTTTGATTGACCTTTTCTACTTGAAATCTCACCCGCTTTATTTTCTATTTTAGTTAATCCCTTATCTATTGCACCAGATGTCTTTTGAACAATATTCTTTGTACCTGCTGCAGTAACACCTACGACCAAACTACTAATATATGCAAATAATTCCAATACTACTTTAACAAATGGTTTAAATATATCCGTAAATTCTTGAGTACCTTGTGCTAAATAATGAAAAATATTAATACCTAAAAAAGATAATAATAAAATAATAATTATCCACGTTGTACCACTCATATTTTTTAACATTTCTAAAAATCCATTTTCGTTTGTAGGCGCAATACCTACATCATTATTGCCATTAAAAAGTAAACTATCTGTATTGCTATCCATTATAATTAAATAGAATATATTTATTTTTTTATTAAAATGTAAAAATTACTATTGTAATAAAAATTATTTTAGTGATAAAAGATATAAAAATTGGTTCATGTCAGCTAAAATTTCATCCCGTATATTAAATAAATCACTGTTTGACATTTTGGATAAAAATTTATTATTATCTAAATTAACCAAATAAGATTTACATTCATTTAATCGTTTTGTTATTTCTTTTTTTGAATGATAATTTAATAGTTTCAACGTTTTTTGTTGCTTAAAAAAAAGTCTCTTATACGTTTTACCTAGTAATACTTCCATAAACTTATCCATATGTTCATTCATAGAAGCATACAATTTATCTGATGCACCGTGTTGTGCATAACTATATGTGTTCCAGTGAAATAACTTTATCATAATGATTAATTCTAAAAAAAATGTAGTTATTTCTTCTTTGAACGACGAGTTATCTATATTCTTTATTGACTTATTTTTACTATTTTTTTTCTTTCGTGTAAATGACATGTACTATAATATAACTAAATATTTTTTAAGAACGAGGGATAAAACTATTTTCAAAAGAGTTTAACGCTTCTATTTTTTTTATCGTATTTTCTAAATTTTTCTTCTTAACGTCTTTAAATAAATAACCTGTTTGAGGAGATATTTCGTTCTTTTTTATTTGTTCAAAAATTAAATCCAAGTTACTTAATACATTACTCAGTTTTGTCTTTTGATCCTCTTTTAAAATAAGATTTTCTATTAAAACTGTATCGCATAATAAGGAAACTATAAAATAAAGTATAAATTTCCTTTTTCTATTTACAGATGGTGTATATTTTAACGTATAAATATTTAATAACGACCTTATTGTTTTTTGTATTATTTTTGACTTTTCATTTGCTTCTTCAAAAAATACGTCCCAAATCATCCATATTATATTTTGCTGAAACTTCGAATTTACATTATATGTTCTTCTCTCGCATTTACATACTTGTTTTTTACTTTTTTTCATACAATCATATTCAATTATCCATTCAATCCAATAACATGCCGCGATTATATTTTTTGATTCTTTTGATAAATGGTATGATAGTTCATTAATCGCTATGAATATATCTTTCGGATCATCTGATAAAAATATCTTTACGAAATTTGTATTAGTCGCTTGTAATTTATCCACTAAATTATTGAGATCTAACTCGGGTTTTAATACTTTTACTGTTTCATATTTATGTTTTTTATTTGAAACACATAAAATATAAATAATTTCACAAAATAAGTTTCGAATCTTTAAATTATTACGTAACCCTAATTCATAACTTTGATACCCATTATTTACTATTTCTTTGAAATTATTTATTCGTAGTTCTAAATAAATTGCGATTTTAGGATTTGCTAAATGTATATGTTTACTATAATATAAAATTAGAATTTCCCATAAGTCCATAAAATGTCCCGAACAAATCAGTTCTGACCCCCAATAACATGCCGGTTCAATTTTACCTAGCTCTAAATTATTTAGCAACTCTTTTTGAACATCCACTTTTTTAAAGGATGAAAATGTTACCCCTTTGAAATCTTTTGGTTCCCTCATATCATTTATTTCACAATTTGACATATATTGTTAAATTATACAAAAAAAATAACAACAATACATATAGAAGAAATGCAACAATCTTTGAAATCTATTTTTAATACTTATAATAAATTATCTAATATTGGGAAATTATTTATATTTACATGTATTTTTTTAATTATTATAGTTTTTTTTAAAAATGTATTACCTAAAAAAGAAGGGTTTGGGATGCAAAATGATAAAATTGTCATGAAAACTAACACCGATCTTTATGATGAATTTTATGCTTCTATTTATGACAGTCTAGTTTTTAATGAACATAAAAATTCTTTTGAAATTGACGAAATTGTTAAATTGATATCGCCTTCTCGTAAAACTAGAATTTTGGATGTTGGTTGTGGAACAGGTCATCATACCGGAGCAATTAATAAACAATTAGATGTTGCCAAATCCTTTATTAAAAACGAAACTATGCAAATTATTGGGATTGATTCATCTCAAGCTATGATTAACGAAGCTAGATCGAAATATCCATCTGCTCACTTCAAAGTGGGAGATGCGATGAATCCTAAAATATTTGATTTAAACCAATTTACTGATATTTTATGTATGTATTTTACTATCTATTATTTTCAAAATAAGCGACACTTCTTTGATAATTGTATGGATTGGCTTTTACCAGGAGGATGTTTATTCTTACATTTGGTAGATCGGGAAAACTTTGACCCCATTTTACCTCCTGGCAATCCACTTTATATTGTATCTCCGCAAAAATATGCAAAACAACGAATTACTAACACGAATATTAATTTCGATGATTTTAATTATAAATGTAATTTCAAATTAGAAAATGATATTGCTAATTTCGAAGAAAAAATTAAATTTAAAAATGGGAATACACGTGTAAATAAACATCAGCTTTATATGGAAGATACCGAAAAGATTCTTTTATACGCGCAACAAGCCGGATTTACATTACATAGTATTATTGACCTTATTAATGTCGGATATGAGTATCAATTTGTTTATGTATTTACAAAACCATAATAATAAATATATTAATCATTTTGAAATTAGCTATTGATCGTTATTTCTTTTGACAAACGTTTTATAATTTTACCTTCTTGCTCTTTATCGTCATATCCTTTTCCTCCCATCGCTTCAATCATTAACTTATTATAAGTATCTGAGTATTTGGAATCCGAATTGCTACAGTCCGGATGTTTCTCCTTAAATTCTTGTAATAGCCGCGCATTTTTACGCGCGACATATTTAATCGCTTTTCGAATTTTCGGTTTTTCATTCGTTTCCTTATCCCATTTATCTTCGTCCTTCACATAAAGTACTTCGCGTTTCATATCTGTACAGTGGACTGGACGCTCAGTCACATCCATATCTTTCAA
>Ga0233434_1001119_pt1 | contig 27505 bp, 26 predicted proteins | sample SI_122_August201_4_FD_182738 | JGI IMG/M metagenome (GOLD analysis project Ga0233434, IMG submission 182738) | Seawater microbial communities from Saanich Inlet, British Columbia, Canada - SI_122_August2016_120_MG | ecosystem: Environmental > Aquatic > Marine > Inlet | place: Canada: British...
AATAGTGCTAAACTTTTTTCAAATTGTTCTAATGCTAAAGTTTTAGCTATTGATGCAAGTGATAGTATTGAATATGCATATAAAAAATATGGAAAGGAAAAAAATCTATTTTTTATTCAAGCAGATATTAGAAAATTACCATTTAAAAAAAGTTTTTTTGATTTTATTTGTTCAGATCAAGTTTTACATCATACTAAAGATACAGAAACCTCATTCAAGTATCTTACAAAATTTTTAGCAAAGAAAGCTTCAATTGCAATTTATGTTTATAAAAAAAAGGGTCCATTAAGAGAATTTGCTGATGATTATTTACGTGAAAAATTAGTAAAAGGAACTGAAAAAGAATGTATTCAATTTTCTAAAGATATGAGTGATTTGGGAAAATCTATCTCACTTTTAAATAAAAAAATAAAAATTCCTAAAGATATTCCTATTTTAAATATAAAAGCTGGAACATATGATATTCAAAGATTCATCTATTGGAATTTTTTAAAATGTTGGTGGTCTGCTGATGTACCTTATGAACAAAGTGTGGCAACTAATTTTGATTGGTATTTTCCAAAATTTGCCTATCGTCATACTGCAAAAGAAGTTAGAAAATGGTATTCTGCTTGTAAATTAAAAATAATTCATTTCAATGAAATTGAAAGTGGTTATAGTTTGATTGGTAGAAAATAATTCTATTGTTTATCTGATTCTAATTCATCTATAATATTTTTGAATTCTTCAGCAATTTTCCCCCAACTAAAGTTTTCTTCAATGAATTTTTTCCCAGCAATTCCCATTTTCTTGGCATTTTCTGGATTTTCTAATAAAAATGATATTTTTTCTATGATTTGCTCATGATTTCCTTTTTCTACTAAAAATCCAGTTTCACCATCTTTAATCAATTCTGGAATTCCACCAACATTTGTTGCAATAACTGGTTTTTCCATTAATGATGATTCTAATACTGTGTGGGGTGACATATCCATTCCTGAAATTAATGCATAGATGTCAATTTCTGTTAGGAATTGTCTTACTTTATCAGGATAATCTAAATTTCCTAACCATTTAAAATTTGGATATTTTTCTAATGTTGAAAGTATTTTTTTTGCATAAGGTCCATCGCCTGCCCAATAAAATGTAATATTTGGAAATTTCTTCAAAACTTTTTCTAAAGTTAACATTTCTTGTGCTTTTCCCCAAATATGTGCACCCTGAAGTAATCCTACACATGGATGGATTAAATTATTTTTTGATGATAATGGTTTCCAAAAATCAATTTCTATTCCTTGATAAAATGTTTTAATATTTTTTTTGGGATATCGATTTTTTATAATTTCTGTTAAATAATTACAAATTGGTAAAATAATTGTTGATTTATTTTTAAAACATTTTTCTCTAATTCTATTTTTTAAATCTATTTCTATTTTTTTTTCTATTGATGTATGTATTGTTTTTTTAGCAATTTCAGATTCTATCCACATATTTCCTCTAATAAAAATAATTAATGGAATATTAGTTTTTAATACTAATGAACTAAAATGACTTGTTCTTTCTGTAAAAATAAAATCTGGCGAATAATCTTTAATTATTTGATTAAATTTTGATGGTGTGTTAAACCAACGTAAAATTTTTTTTGAAAATAATGAATTATCATATATTTCTAAATCATCTATAATTTTAGATTCAATATTATATTTTAATAACCCTTTTGCAAATGGTTGTAAATATTTGAATCTATTTTTATCTACAGCAATTAATATTTTCAATATTTTTCTATTTTTCCCCATTTTAATTAATCCTATTACAGTTACACTTTATTCATATAGTGCTTAAATAAAAAATATATGTGGATATTAAAGCAATTTCAAAAACTATTTTTAGAAATTTAAAAATTGGCATTATTGGTAAATCTGAGTATGGTAATGAACAATGGGGAAAAGCGGACAAAACATGGTATAATGAAATACATGATGAAAATACAGAACTTCATAAAGATTTTCAAAAATACCTTAATTCTCAGAATGATGTAACAACAATTTTAGAAGTTGGTTGTGGAACTGGTGTTTATCCTATTCAACAAAAGAACCTGTTTGTTGGGAAAAAATACACTGGATTAGATTTTTCAAAACCAAATATTGAATTTTGTAAACAAAATTCAGATTTTGAATTTATTCACGGTGATTTCATTAAAATGAATTTAGATAAAAAATATGATCTTGTTTACTCTCATGCTGTTATAGATCATGTTTATGATATTGATGAATTTTTACGAAGAATTGTAAAATTGTGTGGAAAATATGCTTATGTTAATGCGTATCGAGGATTTTTTCCAAATTTAACTGATCATAAAATGAATTGGAGAGATAATGATCATTGTTATTATAATGATTTGTCCGTTACAAAAACAAAACAGGTTCTATTAGATTCAGGTTTATCTGAGGATGAATTTTTAATTCGAAAACAAGAAAATAAAGATTCTACTGGAAAAATTTGGGATGAAACAGTAATTGAAATCTTTTTAAAAAAATAATTTAATTACCAATACTTTTCTTGTCCAAAGATTAATCTTTTACACATTCGAGTAATTTCTCCTAGAATACTTCTCAACCATTTTATATTATAAAATAGTAACACATGTAAATTTTTAAAATATTCTTTTATGCCAAATTCTTTTAAAAACCAAGATGAAAATATTAATTTTGAAAATAATATTTCATTATTTGAAAATTCCATTTTTTTCATATAATGTATAATAGATTTTGATTTATTGCTTATTTCTTTATAATAAAATGATTTTATATCCACATTTAATTCCCCTTTTTTTAATATCTTCAATATTGTTGCAAAATCAGATTGCCACATACCATAATTTGAATTATTTTTAAAAAAATTTGCAAATTTAATATCTTTAGTTCTAAAAATTGAATAAAATTGTGTTCCCATACTATATCTCAAATATGAGGATAATTTTTTCTCAAATTCCCCATTTACTGGCATTACATATTCAAATTTTTTAGTATTCCTAATTACTTCTATATTTTCTCTATTTCTATGGAATAGACTTACTTCTCCTATACTACCTGTAAATTGCTTGTTTGTTTCTAAAAATTTTATATTATTTTCTAAAAAGTTTTTACTCCATATGTCATCCCCTGTTGCCATTACAAAATATTCTGTTTCAGCTTTATTCAAAACAAAATTAAAATTCCAATACTGTCCTCTATTTTTTTCCTGATGAAATACAGTAATTCTTTCATCATTTTTAGAAATTTCTTCACAAATTTCTCTAGTTTTATCTGTTGATGCATTATCTGAAATCACTATCCTGAAATCCTGAAATGTTTGAGAATTTATTTCCTCAATCCGTTTTTTAATACTCCTTTCCGAATTATATACTGGAATACCTATTGTTATTTTTTTGTTCATTGTTGTTATTATTTTTTAGATTTAATTAATGCATATAATATATTGCTTGACCAGTTGGTAATTTTTGTAATAATCCAGTTTTTTTATAAAAAAATCTGTCAACCACTTTTTTTGTGTCCTCATAACCTGAATGTGCATAATCATCAAAAACTATTGTACCTCCTTTGACTAATCTAGAATAAAAAAATTCTAATGCTCCAAGAGTAGGTTTGGAAGAATTTAAATCAATATGTAAAAAACAAATTTTTTCTGGTGAATTATTACTGTATAATGATTCAGGTAAATAACCTGGATTAAAATTAATTTTTATACTGAATTTTGAAAGATTATCTTTTGTTCGCTGAATACTTAGTCCACTATATCTTCCTGCATAATTTTTTTCCCCTTCAACTAGATTTTCTTCTTTCATACTTGCCCATGCATCATAAAGATGCAATTCACATCTATCTTTTATTTCTCTTTTTGCATTAAGTTCAGATAATATAAAAAAAGATGTAATTCCTTCTCCTACTCCACATTCTACAAAATTATATTCTGTTGTTTCTGCAAATTCTAAAGAAAATCTTACCGCATATGAGATATTCCAATGTCTCCAAAGTAGTAAGTCTATTCTCTTTTTATTTTCATATCCTATCTCTTCTTTATCTACAAATTCTATTTCATTTTTTACTTCTTGACTTGCTTGTCTAAAAATTTCTCCTTGGTACTGATCATTCCATGGATGTTCATGATTAGTTGTCATGCCCCATCCCTCAAAGTGTGCAACATCTGGTTTTTTCCTCCTTACTACATCAACAAATGGTCGTATTGATGGATTATTCTTGTAAATTTTTTCCCCAATATCTCTTATACTTTTTATTTCCAATTAATTCCCTTTTTTTAGATCTTCACCATGATTCATTTTAAACTTAAATCCTTCTTCCATATTTTCTTTCATTTTTTTCAATCCTTCATGTAGACTTGACATCCTATTATTAATTTTTTGATCCTTTATACTTTTTAATTTTACATTCGGTCGTTTTGCAGATAATTTTAATTTACTAGAATTTATTATTTTTATATTTTTTTTATTCAATTCAAAAACATTTGCTACAATTTCTGCAAGTCTAACTCTATTCATGAAATCTGTACCCACAATATGGAAAATTCCGTTATTATTATTTTTTAATAATTTCTTAGTGGCATTAATTATGTCATCTACTAATGTAGGTGTATTATACCAATCAATAATTTCATTATATGTTTTATCCTCTTGTAATTTTTCTAAAACTCTGATCACCGAATTTGTATGATGCCAATCTTTTTTCCATCCATATGGCTGATCTGTTCGTATTATTGCATAAGGTAATCCTGAATCTTGTACAATTTTCTCCCCTTGTAATTTACTCTCCCCATAATATGATATTGGATTTGGTTCATCGGTTTCTAAATAAAATTTCTTTGTTCCATCAAAAACAAAAGATGTTGAAAAATAAATAATTTTACTACCTGTATCTTTTATATGATCTATAATATTTTTTATTCCTTCAACATTAATTGCTTTTGCTAATTTTTTATCTCTCTCACATAAATCCACATCTGTAATTCCTACAGTATAAATTAAAATTCTAGGTTTATACTTTATTAGAAATTTACTTACATCGTCAACTTTCCGTACATCTAATTCATAAAAATTTTCTTCATCAATCATAGTTTTATTATATGTGGAAATTACTTTTTCTTCTAATTTACTTAAACTTTGATGTAAATAATATCCTAAAAATCCACTACCTCCTATTATCAAAATCATATCTTATTTCCTAATACTCTTCTTTCTTATGTGAAAGATCTTTTTTAGAAATTATTAAATCTGTGATTGGCCATTTAATGTTAAAATCTTTATCATCCCATCTTATTCCTTTTTCATGTTCAGGCGAAAACCAATTTGACATCTGATACAATACATGTGTATTTTCTTCTAGAGTTTGAAATCCATGTGCAAATCCTTCTGGAACATAAATCATTTTTTGTTTATCTGCACTTAATTCTACTCCAAACCATTTTTTGTATGTTCTAGATTCAACACGTAAATCTATTATGACATCAAAAATTTTCCCCTGAATACATTTAACAATTTTTACTTCCTGAAATGGTTCTTTTTGAAAATGCATACCTCGTAATGTTCCTTTTTTCTTACTAAATGAAAAACTCATTTGAACTAGATCTGATTTTAATCCTTGATCTTGCATAATTTTCTTATCCCATACCCTAGTAAAGAAACCTCTTTCGTCCTCAAATTTTTCTAATTCAATAATATATGCTCCTTTTAGTTCTGTTTCATAAAATTTCATAATCTAATTTCTACTTAAATTACAAAACATACATAAATTTTTCTTATCTATCGCGATTCGAATTCCTCAATTTGTTTTTTCGTATATTCTTTCATATTTGAATTCTCCAAAAATTTCTTGTACCAATTAATAGTCCATTCTAATGCTTCATTGATATTCAATTTAGTTTCCCATCCCAGTCTTTCTTTTGCCTTTTTACAATCTAATCTCAAAATAGATGCTTCATGTGGATTCTCTTTATCATCTTCTTCCCAGAAATTTTTTTCACCCCATTCTTTTGAAATTTTTTCTAGAATCCATTTAACTGATTTACAACCTTCATCATTTGGACCAAAATTCCATGCTTCAGAAAATTCGTTCCCCTTTTCCCACATTTTCTCTGCTAAAAGCAAATAACCATTGAGAGGCTCTAATACAAATTGCCAGGGTCTAACTGAATTTGTATTTCTTATTTGAGTAGGAATCTTTTTTGATATACTATCAATTATATCTGGTATCAATCTATCTTTTGCCCAATCTCCACCACCAATTACATTTCCTGCTCTCACAGTGGATAATGCTACTTTATGTGAATCAAATTTTTTTGAATTATAAAATGAATTTTTAAATGCAGATGTAATTAATTCTGAACAACCTTTACTGCTACTATATGGATCATATCCTCCCATAGGTGAATTTTCTGAAAATTTTTCTTCCATACCATTATTTTCGTAGCATTTATCGCTAGTCACATTAATTACAACTCTTGTTTTTTCTGACATTTTTATTGCTTCCAACACATTAGCAGTTCCCATAATGTTAGTAGAAAATGTCTCTAATGGATCCTCATATGATTTTCTGACAAGTGATTGAGCTGCCATATGTATAATTATATCTGGCTGATTTTCTTGAATTGTTTTTTGAATCAGTGAAAAATTCTTAATATCCCCTATGATGGATATCATGTTTTCCGAAACTTCTGCTAATTTAAATAAACTTGGTTCTGTAGGTATGTCTTTTGAAAATCCAATTAATTCAACTTCCAATTTTTTTAGCCATATTGATAACCAACTACCTTTAAATCCTGTATGTCCTGTTAAAAGGACTTTTTTATTTTTCCAGAAGTTTGAATTGATTACCATTTTTTCCAAAGTGCATTACCTGATGACCATAGTTTTTCTAAGTGTTTCTTATCTCTTAGTGTGTCCATTGGATGCCAAAAACCTTCATGTTTAAATGCGGCTAATTCTTTTTCACTTACTAATCTTTCTAAAGGCCCTCTTTCTAATGTGGTAGAATCCCCATCTTTTATGTAATCAAAAATTTCTTTCTCAAAGACAAAATATCCCCCATTTATCCATGATTTTTCTCCTCTATGTTTCTCATGAAATTCTGTTATGTAATCCCCTGATAACTCTAAAACTCCAAATCTTTCTGGAGGGTGAATTGCTGTAAGTGTACCTATTAATTTTGTTTTTTGATGAAAGGAAATTAGATTGTTGATATTTACATCACTAACACCATCTCCATATGTCATACAAAATGTATCATCAATTTCATTCTCAATCCGTTTTAATCTGCCTCCTGTCATAGTTTTTAAACCAGTATCAATAGTTTGAACATTCCATGATTTTGATTTTAAATCTTCAAAATATTCTTTTATAATATGACCTTTGTAACCACAACAAATAACAAAATCATTAATTCCATAATGTGAATAAATTTTCAAAATATGCCAAAGTATTGGCTTTCCACCTATCTCAATCATTGGTTTTGGTTTTAGGTGTGATTCTTCTGAGATTCTAGTACCAAAACCCCCTGCTAAAATTACAGCTTTCAATATCTTTACAATAAAGAAAATTTTGTTGTTAATTAGAATTTGTATTTACAGTAATTCTTCCATTAAATTTACTAAAGAATTTACAGCTTTATCATTATTCAAATTTTCTAAAGCATAATTTCTTCCATTATTTGCTATTTTTTCCCACCTTGGATTGTTTGGATCTTTTAAAAATTCTTTAAATTTGTCTTCATAGTTATCTTCATTAATAAAAATCGCATTTTCGTTATCTGTGTATCCTAAATATGCACCTCCGTTTTTCTCAGTGATTTCCATAAATGTTAGGCATCCCGCTGCTGGAATTTCCCAATATTTTATTGTAGGTCCAAATGTTGTAGATGCAATAGCTGCTTGATATTTTTCTAGCAATTTTGGATATTTGTCCCCGACAAATTCATGATCTAATGTTGATGTATAATCTACATATGGAAGTTTAGTGCACAATGCTCTTAATCTGTATTCATAGTATGGATTACCGTGAATTGGTTTGAATCTATTAATTAATTTGGAATATGCACTACTGTTGCCTATTGCACCTGAATTCAATATTCTGTTTTTAATTCTTTTTTCAAAAGGTAGTACATTTTGATATAATGAAGGTTCTAAACCGTAAATTACTGTTTTATACTTAAAATTTTTTGGATAAAATTTATGAAATAGTTTTTTTGTGTTAAATCCAAAATAATAATCGATTTTATATTTATCATGAAAACTTATTGTATTATATTTTTTTGCGGCATGAAAGTCCCCGCATCTGGCAATTACTGGAATGTCTAATTCATCAATACCAATTAATTCATCTGGAGATCCACCATTCCAATTTTCATATAATAAAATAATATCATAATTTCCTTTTAATTTTTTTACATCCATTTTATTTTCTGAATGAAAATAGTCTACATTAATTCGAGAATTTCTTTTTAATGCATTCATAAAAAAATGATAATATGTTGTATCATAATTATCTGAAAATAATAATCGATTTGACTTTTTATAAATAAATGCAACATTGATTGTTTTATTCATATTCATTTTTGAACAATCCACATCCTAAATATTTTCTTAAATTATAATGAAATTTAGATAAAATATTGATTATTGCGGATTTTTTGTATAAAGAACAAATAGATCATATGACTGGAGTTATTTGAATTAATAATGAAATTACTGGTAACTGGTGGATTAGGTTTTATTGGAAGCAATTTCATTCTCAATGTTCTAAAAAATACAAATTTTGAGATTTTAAATGTAGATGCAGAATTTTATGGATCAAATCATTATAATTTAATTGAAGTAGAAAATTCATCAAAATATTCTTTTGTAAAAGGTGATATTACTGATAAAAAATTAATGGAAAATTTAATTTCAGAATGTGATTGTATTGTAAATTTTGCCGCTGAAAGTCATGTTGATAGAAGTATACTTGATCCTAGTCCATTTTTAAATTCAAATATTTTAGGTACATTTACAATTTTAGATATTATAAAAAATCAGAAAAAAAGATTGGTACACGTATCTACAGATGAAGTATATGGAACAATTTTAGAGGGTTCTGCAACTGAAAAGACAAGATTTAATCCATCTAGTCCATATTCTGCAACAAAAGCTTCAGCTGAATTATTAATTAATTCTTATGTGAAAACATATGGTGTTGATGCAGTAATAACTAGATGTACAAATAATTATGGACCACGTCAATTTAATGAAAAATTAATTCCAAAAATTATTGGTCTATGTACTGAAAATAAAAAAATTCCAGTATATGGAACTGGTACAAGCATTCGAGATTGGATACACGTTGAAGATCATTGTAAAGCAATAATGTTAGTTTTAGAAAAAGGAAAAAGTGGCGAATCTTATAATATTTCTTCATCTAATGAAGTAAGTAATCTAACTCTTGTCACAAAAATTCTTGAAATTTTAAAGAAATCTAAAGAAAATATTCAATTTGTTGAGGATAGGCCCGGTGAAGATACTCGATATAGTTTGGATTCAACAAAAATTTATGAAGAATTAGGCTGGAAACCTAAAATAAATTTTGATGAAGGATTAGAAAAAACAATTCAATGGTATATTTCTAATAAAGATTGGTGGAAATAATCCTGATAATTTAATCTTTTAATAATTTTTTAATTTAGAAATTATAAAATTAATTTTTCATCTGTTATAATTTTTTTAATTTCTTCTTTTGTTAAAATTGTTACAGAGTCTGAGCCATAATTTACATTTAAACTAGTTTTTTCCACATTATTTATTGCACCGTAGTCATAATTTTGACTTTGTTTTTCAAAAATTATGTAATCTTCATTTGTTTCATATGCATTTCTCAATTCTTCTTTATTGATTAAAATTTCATGATATTTTTCTCCCGGTCTTACTGGAATTCTTTTTTCATTGTTACTTGCATCCATTAATTCCAAAATTGCTTCTTTCATCTCTTTTACTCTATAAGCTTTTAATTTTGGAACAAATACTTCTCCACCCAATCCATTTTTTATTGCTCTAAATATTAAATCAACAGCTTGATTCATAGAAATATTAAATCTTGTCATTTCAGGATCTGTAATAGTTATTTCTTTCCCCTTCTGAATTTGTGAAACAATAAGTGGTAATAATGATCCTCTGCTTCCTAAAACATTTCCATATCTAACACACAAAAATTTTATTTTTCTTTCTCCTTTGTAATAATTTGCTGAAACAAATAATCTTTCCATTAACATTTTAGAAGCACCGTATGTATTCAAAGGTGATACAGCTTTATCTGTACCTACACCTACTACTAACTCCACTTTATGATCCAAACAACATTCAATTAAATTTTGTGAACCATAAACATTAGTTTTTACCGCTTCAAATGGATTGTATTCTGCAGTGGAAATATGTTTTAAAGCAGCTGTATGTATGACTATGTTTACCCCTTCAATAGCTCTAGATAATCTTTCTTTGTCTCTTATATCACCAATTAAAAATCGTAATCTTTCATCCTGTATTTCATTCTTCATTTCAAATTGTTTCCACTCATCTCTGCTATAGATTCTGATAGTATCTACCTTTTCTTTTAATAGTCTTTTAGTTAATGCTTTTCCTAATGAGCCTGTTCCACCTGTAATTAGAACTATTTTTTTTTCAAACATTAGATTGAATAAAATCTAGTCTATTTTATCGGTTTCCTTTTTGATAATAATAAATTAAAATTAATTGTTTATGCTACTCAAATTTATGATCATTTTTATCAAATAATCATCTTAAAAAAATAGTATATGTTAAATTAGTGATTTAATAATTATAAAAAATTGATTGGTTGTATAGTTCAAGCAAGAATGGGTTCTTCACGTTTACCTGGAAAAGTGCTTTTAAAACTTGATAAAACAAATACTATACTTGATTATGTAATTTCTCAATTAAAAAATTGTAAATCACTTGATAAAATTATGATAGCAACTACAAATCTTGAAGAAGATAAAATCATTACAAATTTTTGTAAAAAAAATAAAATTACATGTTTTGAGGGATCATCTGATGATGTACTTGATAGATATTATCAATGTGCAAAAAAATTATCCATTACTACAATTGTAAGAATAACTTCAGATTGTCCATTAGTGGATCCTAATATAATCGATAAATTAATTTATGAATATACAAACAATTCATTTGATGTTGTTGCTACTCACAACCCTCATTCTTTTCCTATCGGTGTAGCTGATATTGAAATCTTTTCATTTTCATTATTAGAAAAAATTTGGAATGATGCTAAAAAACTTTCTGAACGAGAACATGTGACATTATATTTCTACAATAATAAAAATAAGTTTAAAATTTTTAATTTTAAAAATAATGAAAATCTTTCAAAAATAAAATTAGCTGTAGATAGAAATACTGATTTTGAATTGCTAAAAAAAATAATTAGTCAAACTAAGAAAAGACCTATTTTACTTGAAGATATATTAAAAATTTTAAAAAATAATCCTAAATTTCTTAAAATAAATTCTAATTTTGTGCCTAATGAAGGTTTAAAAAAATCACTTGAAGAAGATAAAAAATTTGGATTTTGATAACCATAAATTTTTTATGAATTATTTTTTAATCTTTTTTAAAATTAATTGATTTAAAATTATGTTAAAATAATTAGTTACTTTGACTCATCTTTCCATTTTTTATGAATGTTTGATATCATTTTTAACTCGGATTGAGTAATTTTTGTATTTAATGAATCACAATTATTTTTTAATTGTTCAATAGATCTTGCACCTGGTATACAAATAGAAATACCGTCCAGTTCAAGTAAATATGCGATTGCAGCTTGACTGATTGTTTTTTCATTATTTTCTAAAAATAAAAATTCATTTGCTTTTGAAATTTTTTCTTCAATTACATTTTTTTTGAAATTACTTCTTACATCTTGTTTTGAAAATATATGATTTTTAAGATATTTACCGGTTAGAAATCCTTGAGATAATGGTTCTGACGCAATAATGCCTACATTATTTTTTTTAGCAATTGGCAATAATCTTTCTATTGCCTCAAAATCCAATAATGATATGTGTACTTGTAATGAATCCACTAACCCTCTTTCGATGAGTTTAACCCCTTTTTCGTATTCTCTTCCTATTGATACTCCACAAAATTTTGCTTTTCCAGATTTTTTTAACTCTAAAAATGTTTTTTCTAATTGTTCATAATCTTTCTCTTTTTGTGGAGCTTTATGAATTTGAAACAAATCCACATAATTTGTTTGTAAACGTTTTAGACTTCTATCTAACGCACAAATTAAGTGATGATATGAAAGATCGATTTCTATCGGATTTGATAAGTCATATGTTGGAACATTTCCAGCTTTCGTAAAAATATAAACATCTTCTCTTCTTTTTTCTAAATTTTTTCCAATACGCCTTTCACAATTACCTAATGAGTATGAGTCAGCAGTATCGAGTACATTGACCCCTTGATTTATTGCTTCCAAAATTATTTCTCTTGCATCATTTTCAGAAATGTTTCCATATGTCATTGCAATATTGTTAATTGAAGTTAATCCACCAAGCTGCCAACATCCTAATCCAATTTTTGATACTTCTAAATTTGTTTTACCTAGGAAATTTTTTATCAAGAATTTTGATTGATTTTAAATGATATTTATCTTTGTAATTTTTAAATACTTTATGATCTAGTGTTAATTTATCAAATTATAATGACGAACTCAATAAAAATTGGAAAATTTCCTATAGGTATTAAATATCCTCCTTTTACCATTGCTGAAGCTGGAATTAATCATAACGGTGATGTTGATATTGCAAAAAAAATGATTCAAGTAGCTAAAGATTCAGGTACATCTGCAATAAAATTTCAAACATTTAAAGCAAAAGAATTCATTGCAGATATTTCTCAAACTTATACTTATTCTTCACAAGGGAAAAGTATTACAGAATCTATGATTGACATGTTTGAAAGATGTGAATTTTCTAAAGATGAATGGTTTGAAATAAAACAATTTTGTGATTCCAAAAATATTATTTTTATGTCATCCCCATTGGATCGTAACGATTTAGATTTATTATTAGAATTACATATACCTGCTATCAAATTAGGTTCCACCGATTTTACAAATATTCCATTCTTAAAATATTGTTCATCTACAAAATTACCTATAATTTTATCTTGTGGTATGTCTTATATGTCTGAAATCTATGAAGCGTTATCTACCATTGGTACTCTGGATGGATATCCTACTGTGCTACTTATCACTACTTCAGAATATCCAACGCTTTCCAAAAATGTGAATTTATTAAAATTTAAAAAAATACATCAAGAATTCCCATCACTGTTATTGGGTTTTTCTGATCATACTTCTGGTGTCCTTGCTTCTTCTTTAGCAGTTGGTTTTGGTGCATGTGTATTTGAAAAACATTTTACTTTAGATAATAATTTATCTGGACCTGATCACTGGTTTTCTGAGAATCCAATTGGGTTAAAAAATTGGGTGAATTCTATATCTACTTCTTATGAAATGATGGGTTCTTCAGAAATGAAACCTACTATATCTGAACTAAAAAATAAAAAAAATTATCAAAAAATTTTAGTTGCACAAATACAGATTAAAAAGGATGAAATTTTTAGTGAAAAAAATATTGGTATGAAACGAGTTTTTGGAGGTTCAGGTTTACATCCTAGATATTTTTATAAAATTATTGGGAAATCATCAGATCAAGATTATCAATCTGGTGATGTTATTATTGACTAAATTATGCTGATGATTAATTAAGAAATTGATTAATATGAGTCAAAATTGTTTCATTTGTAATTGAAAATTTTAATAATTGCAGCTCACCCCGATGATGAAATTTTGGGTGTTGGTGGAACAATCCTGAAACATGTTCAATCTGGTGATGATGTCAAAATAATTATTATGGCCACAGGTATTATGGCCCGAAGAAAATCTGGGTTTCATAATACTTCATCATATCATCTTACTGATTCTGAATTGTTAAAAATGGAAAAGGAAATACAATTATTAAAAAAAGATGCATTTCAAGCAGCAAAAACATTACATGTGACCAATATTTCATTTTATGATTTTCCTGATAATGAAATGGATTCTGTACCACTTCTAAAAATTATTAAAACTATTGAAAATGAAATTAAAAATGAAAAACCTGATAGAATTTATACTCATCACAGGAATGATCTTAACATAGATCACCGTATAGTATTCAATGCATGTCTGACTGCCTGTAGGCCAATATCAAAAAACCCTATTGACTTATTTTCTTTTGAGATTCCTTCATCAACTGAATGGAATTACCCTAATACTTTTAATCCAAATTATTTTGTATGTATAGATAAACAACTTTCTAAAAAAATTCAAGCAATGAAATGTTATAAAACAGAATTACAAAAATTCCCACATACTAGATCTTTGGAATATCTTAAACTTAATGCAAATAGGTGGGGGGCTATTACTGGAAATATTGCTGCAGAAGCATTTGAAATAATACGAATGATCGATAAATCCTAATGTTTTAATAATTACACTGTTTTTTCTTTAAAATTTATTAATAGATAATTAAATTATTTTTATTAGTATTTTATTTAATTAAGAAAATTTAATATAATTAAAGATCAATTTCACCCTTTACTGCTTCTTCGTGCCCTTCTCCAGACCAACCATTATTTTCTGAATATTCTTCAAAATAAATTTGAACACATTTTCTTATGACATCTTTTGTTATGTATCTCGCTCCATGTGTTGACTGAGGTCCATCTTGTAAGATTGTCATTGTATTATCAAGATTATACGGTTCAAAAATAATTTTCGATTCATCTTCTTCAGATGCAAGGTAAGTTCCACCCGGATCTCCTTGATTCCATCCTTTAGAGAAATTAAAAAAGACAATAATTGTACTTGGACCATCATTATGTGTATGGGGCAATTGAAATCCTCCTTTTTTCATTAACCCAAATCTAAAAGTCTTCAATTGTGTAACTGAAATTCCTGAAAATTTTCTTAATTGCTCAATAAATTCATTTGAAGATAAAAAACGATAGAATTTATTCCACTCAGGACTAAGTTTTACATCTTCTTCAATTTTATCATTTGATACATCAGTTAATCCATCATCTAGATTACCCCATCCTCGGTATAACAGATTTTTCGAGAACTGTGTACTTTTTTTCCAATCATCTAGTTTATCCGGATAAGAATCGTGAAGTTTTTTATAAAAATCTGGTTTAATAATATCTTCAAAAAACGCAAATTTATAAGGTATATTGGTTTTAAAAATTTCAGATTTTCCCAAAAATTTATCCCAATCAAATATTTCACTAAAATCTTCTTGAGCCATTTATTTTTCCTGTAATTCAACAATGGTATTATTCATCTTATATAAAACAGAAGTGAGTATCATTTTATAATATTTAATAATTAATGGTTGTAATATTTTTGCTTTAAGTGCTAATTTTAATTCTACTTGGAAAGATACTTTGGTACCTGAATCATTTTTTTCAAATAATGTTATGATCTTAGTTCCTTTAGCAGGACCCGAAATAATTTCAGTCATTAATTTATTTTCTTCAATTTTAGTATGGCTTGCTTGTTGAATAATTTCTTTTTTAAGTATTGTACTAAATACAATCCTTTCTTCTGTAATTGTTTGATTTTCTTTCTGTTCTAAAATCTTTACATTTTTTAATTGATCAGGCAAATATTTAGGTAAATTTTCATAATCTTCCGATAATTTTAAAAGCAGTGAAGGTTGTGCAGGGATATTTATAGCAAATTCAAGATTAGTCAATTTATTAGTAAAATCACAGTCTTATGTAAAAATGTTTAACATCATTTTCAATTATGATTTTTTTAATGTGTATATATTATATTATTTTAGGAAAAATTATTTTTATTATTATTTAATTGTAATAAAATATGATAAATGTACAAAAATATTTTTCACAAAAAAGTATTTAGATACTTTTAACTTGATTCAATTTTTAATTAATTAACCAACCCAACCCCCTTCAAGCCTAATTTTTCTTGTACCTTTATCCTCATTCACTAATACTTTTTTGTGATCAATACTGTTCTTATCAAGAACGTCAATATATTCAAACAATAATGTTTCACGAGGTTCTTGATGACTATGGTGCTGCATAATTTCATAAACTTTTTGTGAAAGTTGCATATCTTGCATCTTATCTATAAATTCTTTGAAAGTATTTCTTTTTTTATACTGAAAAGTTTTTGGGGTTTTCAAGAAAAATTGCTCTATGTTGACTGTTTGATTTAATGATCTTTTTGAGAATGCATATATGTCAAAATTAGTTGTAATTATTTTTGTAGAATTCCCATCAAATGGAAAAATTCTATCATCGATTTGTTTTAATATAATTTTAATGTCTGATTCCTTTGCTTGACAAATTTTTGTTAATCTTTGTTGAAGAAATTCATGGAATGCATCTCTTACACCTGGATCATATAGAAGTTTTGTAGTAAACACAGGGTTTAATTTTCCAAGATTCATATTATTTGCAAGATCAACATGTTCTTTATTAATTATTTTTGGTACATTTGACCAAAATTCTGATTTTGCTTTTTCGATAAAATTACTGATTAAATTTTGAATTAGTGGTGGTGCATCTTTTAGATTTGAAATAATATCAAAGATTAAATCTATAAATTCTATTTTATCAAGTAATACTTCTAAATCTTTATAGATTTTAAGATCTATAAACAAATTTTGGAAAAAATGGAAAACTCTTATTTCAAAGTATTCATCTCTCGTCATAACTTTTGTTTTTGTTATAATTTCTTCAAACTCAATAGCGTTTATTGGTCCAAAAGTTCCAGAACAACCATCAATTAGTCTAAATTCTCCTGATAAATCAAATTTTTTCCGTGAATTTTTTGTACCCATTTCTGATCCATTTAATAACATAGCTGGAAAGAAATGCAATCCATCCACATTTTGCTTCATTACAGAACGAACACCATCATAAAAACTCTTTAGTGATTCTCCTGGAAGACCATAAATTAATTCTACAAAAGTTTGAACTCCAAGATTCTTTGCTAATGTAGATAATTTATTAAATAAATCAATAGAAATATTTTGTCTTTTAATATTTTTTAGAACTTCTTCATTTTGAGTTTGTCTAGACAAAGAAAAGTTTGTCATGTCTTTGATAATTTCAGCAATTTTTAAAACTGATTCTTTGCTATTTTTTTCAAAATATAAATAGATATTTTGAGGAAATCCATATTCATCTTTATATTCTCTTAACTTTTTTGCAAACTCAATATCTCTATTAAATAATCCAAAATTTGCATCACCTAAATACAAATATGGTGTTTTACTAACATTGTTTTTTGCAATATATTCAAATTCAGCAAATACTCGTTCAGTTGAAAAACTTGAGGATTTAGATTTTCCCATATCTCCCCAATTACAAAATGTACACAGGTATGGACACCCTCTATTAGTTTCAACAATAGGACAAAAATTTTCGTCTTTAAGAAATTCATCTAAAATGCCGTTTAGATATGGAGACGGTATGTCGTTTAAATCATTTACACGTGAAATAGTATCAAAGACCATATCATCAGTTTTAGGATTTATAAAACAAACTCCATCTGGTTTGGCAAGTTTTGTTTTAGTAGGATCAAAATCATTTTCTAATGCAGATTTAATAAGATTAAAATTTTTTATTTCTCCTTCTCCTTCTATATGAAAATCAATTTGAGGATTTTCTCGTGCAAAGTTTTCAACCCATTCTAATTCAGTAAAATTATAATTTGGACCCCCCATTACGGTAATACAATCTGGATGATTTTTTTTTAAATATCTAGCAAACTCTAATTGTAAATTTTTATTCCAAATATAATTTGAAAAAGCAACAACTTGTGGTTTTTCATTTTGAATAGAATGTAATAATTTTTCTGGATCTTTAAAAATTTTTATTTCAAATGTATCTGGTAACATTTTCTGAACATATGATGCTATATATGCAACATTAAGGGGAAATGGAATTATTGTCCATTGTTTATCTTTTTTAATATAATTAAGATCTGCAAAAAACAACTTATGTTTTTTGTCCATATTTTTTCATATTTTCTTTCCTATTTAAAATACATATTGATATTTCAAATAATCATCTAAATTTTTGATTTAATGTAAATTATCAATAAATAATATGCCATTTGGATTGAATTGAAATAATATTTTATAATTTATTATTGAAATATTTTTTTATAACCCAATGATTTAATTACTTTTTTCATTATCTTACATTTCTTTAATGTAAATTATAATTTAATTGTCTAATTACATCTAAAAATACTTAATATTAAATAAATCAAAATAACATGGTTATATGTTGAAAGATAAAATTTTAATCTGGATTGATCAAGATATAAAACAATATTGTCTTTCATATTATTTAAAAGATGAATTAGATGCAGACTTTTTTGCAATAATTGATGTTACAAATGAAACAAGAGACTTTTTTGCAAATCAAAAATTAATCAATTTCAAAAAAAAATGGTTTTACCATGATTTTATACTTCCACTTAAAAAAAAACCTGACACTGAATTTCTTTCTTTATTTGAAAAAAAATATGGAATTAATCTTTGGAAATTAACAATTAATGATAGATTACTTTATGGATTTAATGATTTTTATAAATTTTCAAAAAATGAGATTTTATCCATATTGGAAAATGAATGTAGATTTTTTGAGAAAGTACTTAGTGAAATATCTCCTGATTTTGTTATTATGCATGAACCATATAACCATCAAGATGAACTTTTTTATGAGTTATGTAAGTCTAAAAATATCAAAATTTTAACATCTTTTTCTTCAACATTTGGTTATAAGTGTGAAATATCAGAAACTGTTCATCGAGTAGATAATCTGGAAAGTCAATTAGAAAATATTAAAAAAATACCATTACATAGAGATTTTAAAGAATTAAGAGATTATCTTGAGTCATTTAAAATATCTGAAAAAATTAAAAAAATTAATACTGATCCTTTTGGCAATAAATCTAATATTCTAAATGCCGCTATGAATTATTTATTTAAAATTAAAAATAAGAATCAAAAAACACACTTTTCATATTTTGGACGTTCAAAATTAAGAGTTATATTAAATTCAATAAATGGATCGCTTAAAACTAGACTTCGTTGGAAATATGTTGACAAACATCTTTCTAAAGATGTTGATTATTCTAAAAAATTTATTTTTTATCCATTACATGTTGAACAGGAACGTTCTACCCTAATTGCAACTCCATTTTATACTAATGATTTGGAATTTATAAAAAATATTGCAAAATCTATCCCAATTGATTATATTTTATATGTAAAAGAACACCCAAGTCAGTTTACTCGTCACTGGCGACAGAAATTTTTTTATGAAGAAATTAAAAAAATCCCAAATGTTCATCTTATACATCCTCATATTCCCGCTTTAAAATTAATCAAAAATTCATCTCTGGTAATAACACGTAGTGGTACCGTTGCACTTGAGGCAGCATTTTATAAAAAACCATCAATTTGTTGTACAGATTTTGATTATACTATTTTGGAGTCTGTTGAACGTATGAGATCAATTGAAGAATTACCAAATTTAATTCAAAAAAGTTTAAGAAAAAATTTTTATGCACATGATTTAGATTCTTATGTTTCATTAATTGATAATAACACTTTTAATTTTGATTTAACTGATTTCGATGCTAAAATAGTCAAACATTTTTTTCATGGAGGTCGTCTTGTTGATGTCAAAATAACTGACTTACAAATGAAAATTTTTTTAGAGAATAATAAAAACTCATTACAAATTTTTACTAAATTTCACATTAAAAAAATTGATCATTTTAAAAATCAAATTGGCTAATAATTATATTTATTCTGTAAAATTCCTACTATTGTTGTAAAAATGTAAATATGATAGAGATCTTTTTATTCATTAGTAAAAGTTTAATCGTGTCATGAATTTTTTCAATAATTCAAAAGTATTTCAGAATATTACTGCAATTGGAATTTCTAATATTGTTGGTTCTGCTCTTTCAGCTCTTTTCTGGATCTATCTTGCTGGATTATTGGGTGCAGAAAATTATGGTGAATTAAGTTATTATATATCAATTGCAAGTATAACTACCTCCATTTCTTTGATTGGTGGTCCCGCAGCAATAACTGTTCTTGTTGCAAAAAAAGTAAAAATTGAATCTACCATTTACACCTTCTCTATTTTAGGCAGTGTAACATCCGCAATAGTTCTTTATTTCAGTTTTACCAATATTGGAGTTAGTATTTTTGTTATCGGAGCAGTAATTTACAATCTTGCTTCATCTGAATTATTAGGAAAAAAATTTTATACAAAATATTCAATTTATTTTATTTTACAAAAAGTTCTTTTCATTCTTTTATCATTTTCATTATATTATCTAATAGGTCCAGAAGGTGTTTTACTAGGAGTAGGAATTTCTTTTAGTCCCTTTTTTATACGAATATATCGTGGTTTCAAAGATACTCATTTTGATTTAAATTTATTTAAATCAAAATGGAAATTCATTACAAATAATTTTTTTATTGATCTTACTGATGTTTTCAGTCATTCTATAGATAAATTAATTATTGCACCTCTTTTTGGTTTTTTATTACTTGGAAATTATTATTTAGGAATTCAAATTCTTGCTGTTTTAGCAATAATGCCCGAAATAATAAAAAAATATATTGTTCCAGAGGATTCTAGTGGAACTAATACCACAAAAATTAAAATTATCACGGTTCTCTTTTCTTGTTTATTAGCTTTAGTTGGAATATTCATTGTCCCAAAAATTTTACCATATTTTTTCCCAAAATATCTTGAATCATTAGAATTAATCCCCATAATTTCTATTTCAATAATTCCTACAACTATTGCATCTATGTATGGGTCAAAGTTTCTAGCACATGAAAAAAGTACTTATTTGGTGATTTCCAATATTATTTCTATAATAACTTTGATATCCGGCATAATTGTGTTGGGTGGGTTATTTGGATCTATAGGTCTTGCATATTCTTTAGTACTTTCTGATTCTGTACGCGCATTTTTCTTATTTATAAGTAATTATAAAATAAGAACAAAATTAATTTAAAAATTTTAATTTATTAAAAAAGTTAAATAAATCAAATTAGTCAATCATCATTACATGAAGTACTGTAAAAAATGTTTGTATCCAGATACAAAACCACAAATTATTTTTGACACAAATGGGGTTTGTAGTGCATGTACAAGAAATGAATTAAAGGAAAAAATTGATTGGAAACAGAAAGAAGAAGATTTCAAGAAAATTCTTGAAAAATTTAAAAACAAAAATGGGATAAATTATGATTGTATAATTCCTGTCAGTGGAGGTAAAGATTCAACTTTTCAGACATATACTATGAAAGAAAAATTTGGATTAAATCCATTAGTTATTAATTTTCATCCTTTGGATCAAACTGTTATTGGCAGAAAAAATTTAGAAAACTTAAAAAATTTAGGTGTTGATTGTATAGAGTTTACTCCAAATCCATTAGTTTATTCAAAGTTAGCAAAATTTGGATTAATCGAATTGGGAGATTTTCAATGGCCAGAACATATTGGAATTTTTACTATTCCCGTTCAAATAGCAGTTAAATTTCAAATACCTTTAATTATTTGGGGCGAAAATCCTGAATTAGAATATGGTGCAATATCGCAAAAAAACGATCAAATTAATTCTAATGAATCAAAATTTATTTCAAAAGATTCCATTTTAGATAAAGAATGGACTGAAAAAAATGGTGGATATTTTTTAGATAAAATAAAACCTGAAGATATGACCAAATATGGATTTAAAAAAGAAGATCTTATTCCATACATTTATCCTGCTGATGAAGAAATTGAAAAAATTGGGGTAACCGGAATTTTCCTTGGTTCTTATATTAAATGGGATATTTTCAAGCAATTAGATTTAGTAAAAGAATTGGGTTTTCATGAAAATGATGAAATTAAGGAAGGAACTTATGACAAATGGGAAAACTTGGATGTTTATTTTACTGTTTTTCATGATTATTTTAAATTTTTAAAATATGGATTTGGAAGAACAACTGATCATGTTTCAATTGAAATTAGATATAATAGGTTAACTCGTGACCAGGGAATTGAATTAATTAAAAATCATGAAGGAAAAATTCCTACAAAATATCTTACAAAATTTTTAGAACATGCAAAAATCACTGAAAAAAAATTTCATGAAGTTTGTGATTCATTCACTAATAAAGAATTATTTTTGTTAAATCAAAATGGAACAATTTTTAAAGATAACAAAAATAATCCTATTTTAAAAAATAAAATCCAATAATAATTTAACCAATTATTTAGAAAAAATAATATATTAATAGTTTTTAGAATTTTCTAATATCTGTATTGTATTTTTACCCTCATTAAATAATATATCAATTATCGACATATTTGGAATAAATTTTTTATATTTTTGATTATATTTTGGATGTTCAAATTTTTCAAAAATTATTTTAATTCCTGCATTATCAAATATCTCTCTGTTTAGATAATTTTTACCTAATTCCCCAGACAAATAAGTTGAAGCGTTAAGCATTTTACAAATTTCTAAAATTCTTTCAGAACCTGATTTTTTAATTTTTAATTCTGAAGACATTTTAGTTTTTGTTTTGATGTCTAATTCTGAAATAAAATAATTTATTAATGCAAAATTGAGGTCAATTAATTTATCCCATTTTTTATCCAAAATAGCCTCTATTTCTTTCCAGTATTTTTCAAAAAATTGTGATTTTTGATAATTATTTTTAATAATTGATTTATGTTTTTTAGACCAATCATGTGTGTTATCTATTTTTACTTCGTTTAATAACGAACCAAATTTATTTCGTGTCGGTACCGTTATCCATTGAGTAGAATCAAAGGTTCTGATTTTATTTCTATTATCCCAATCACCTCTTTCATATTGAACGTCATCTAAAAATACAAATTCATCTACAGATTGAATTTTTTTAAAAAATCCTAAATGAGGTAAATATCCAGGTTGTCGAATTGAAATTATTGTCATGATGATCAGATATTGTTTAAAATTTTTATCATTTATTTAAAATATTCATTGTATTATTATAAATAAATTTTTAAATAATCATCCACTATCATTGAATAAATTTGCGAATCCCACCATTTTCCATCCCTCCAAACTTTGTCTCTTAAGATTCCTTCTTTTACAAATTTATGTTTTGTAAACAGTATGATATTTTCTTTAGATAATGAAAATATTTCTACCCATAATCTATGTAAATTAAGTTCTTTAAATCCATACTCCATGATCAAATTTAATGTATCGGTAGCTTGAATTGTATTTTGCCAATTTTCTTTTGCAAAATAAATTGAAATTTCTGCATGTCTATTTTTCCAATCAACATATGTTAAAGCAGTAAAACCAATTAACTTTAATTTTTTATTTATGATACCGAACATAATATCTTTGGGAGGATTTTGATCATGAATATATTCAAACCATTTTTTTTGATTTATCATATTTAGTAATTTAAATTCTCTTGTGGTTTTTCTTACATGTTTTTTGTTTCTCCAATTTTTTAAAATTGACAAATCTTCTTCTTCCAATGATCTCAAATTCACTACTTTACCTTCTAACATTATGTATTGTTATTTGACAAAAATTTGAATATTTATATTTATAATATTTTATCATTTTTAACAATATTTATCAAACATATGAAATATCTTTAATTAATAATGCAAAAAACTATCAAATTGTTTGATCCAAATGTTGGAAAGGATGAAGAAATTGCACTCAAAAAAACTTTTCAAAGCCATTTTTGGTCTTCTGGTTCAGGTAACGGACAAGTTTCAAAATTTGAAAATTTATACAATAAATATTTGGATTCTAAAGAATGTATAGCTGTTAACAGTGGTTCTGCTGCATTACATCTTGCTTTATCTTTAATTGATATTAAAAATAAGGAAGTTATTTTACCTTCATTGACATTTGTAGCAACTGCAAATGCAATAGTTTTGAATGGTGGAAAACCAATTTTTGTGGATGTTGATCCACAAACTTTATGTATTGATCCAGAAATCATCAGAAAAAAAATAACTAAAAAAACAAAAATAATTTTACCGGTTCATTATGCTGGTTTAGCATGTGATTTAGATACAATTAATGATTTATGTAAAAAATTTAATCTTGTAATGATTGAGGATGCTGCACATGCAACTGGAACATTATATAAAAATAAAAAAATTGGAACACATGGATTTGCTGTATGTCATAGTTTTAACCCCACAAAAAATCTTGTAATGCCTACAGGTGGAGCTATTTCATTAAATACAAGAAATAGTAAAAAATTAAAAATTATTCTTAATTCTAAACGTTGGTGTGGTATATCTAATCGCAAAGGTACAAAATATGATGTTACTTCTGTTGGTTGGAATTATTTCATGAATGAATTTTCTGCTACAATGGGAATTGAACAACTAAAAAAACTTGAAAAACTTATTATAAAAAAGAAAAAAATTGCAAGACGATATGCAAATGAAATAAATTTGACAGAAAAAATGGCGTTTGATAAAAATTGTTCATATCATATTTATTGGATTCGTGTAAAAAATCGAAAGGGATTCATGAAATCTATGTTAAATTATAATATTGAAACTGGAATTCATTATCAACCTATTCATACTATGACTTATTATAAAATAAAAAACTCTGAATTGCCAGTAACCTCAAAAATAGGCAATGATGTTGTTTCATTACCAATGCATGGTAACCTCACTGATTCTGATGTATCTAAAATAATAGAATTCACAAATAAATTTATCTAGTATTCATTTTGTTCATGGTTTAAATTCTAAAACATATTCAATTGGTTTAAATTTATTTTTTTGAAAAAATTTAATCGATTTTTTATTCTTTGGGTTAATTTTAGCATGATATTTCTTTTTTAAATTTTTTTCAAGAAACATATTTAGTGCAATTGAACCGACATTTCTTTTTTGATTTTTTTTAGTGATAAATATCCCTATGTCATTATTCTTTGCAAGGTATATGGTTCCAACTTTTTTTATACCTTCTAAAATAATATACCATTTTCTATATGGTTTTGATTTTACAAATTTTATATGTTTTTCATATGTGGGCATTTTCTTTTGAATAATATTTGTATCCAATTCCCTTTCTTGTAATAATTCATAGAGAAATTTGTGATCATTTTTTGAAATTAATTTTAAAACAATTAACTTCTCTTTGTTTTTTTTTGAATACAATCTATATAAAATTATTCAAATACGTTAAAACATTTTCTATTATGATTAAAAATTCTATGCTAAATCAATCCTAATTTTTCATAATCCGTTTAAAATTATATCTAATTTTTGAAATTAAATTTTAATAATTATATAAATTCTAATATGTCATATATGTTACTTTATGATAATAAAAAATAATTTTATTTGAAAATAAAACTAAAATGTTCTTTTTTGATTTTTTTTAATTTTGTAATTTGAAGATCTATACAGAAAAAATAATAATTGTTGTATAAGATTTTACAATATCAAATATGTATTCCAATATTTTCAAGAATCAATATGCTTATGATTAATACTGCAATTGAAATAATATTTGTAATTGCAACATGATCACTTTCATATATTTTAAAAATCAGTTTGACGAAAAACCAAAAAATCTCCATTTATGGAAATGGGAAAAATATACGGGATTAGATTTTTGTTGATGACCATTGTGATGCAATTTATAATGTATTGATGAACGGAAAAAGCAGTATTTCTTATAATATTTTTACAAATAATGAATTAGATAATTTAACAATTGTTAAAAAAATTTTTGAAATTATGGAAAAACCTTTAAATTTAATTGAATTTGTAGATGATAGACTTGGATATGATTTTAGATATAGTTTAGATTCCACAAAAATTAGAGATGAATTGAATTAGTGTGAATCTTTTGAAGTAGGATTAAATAAAACCATAAAATGGTATTTATCAAATGTTAAATGGTGTGAAAAACTTTCTAATGATATGTTAAAACCGCCATCTTGGAAAAGTCAGACATAATTTTATATGAAATGGATTTGAATTTATGAAAGGAATAATTTTACATGGGGGACATGGAACAAGATTAAGACCATTAACTCATACTGGACCAAAACAATTGCTTCCAATAGCTAACAAACCAATGTCTGAATATTGTATTGAATCAATTAAAGAAGCAGGGGTTACAGATATTGCTATAATAATTGGCGGTATTGGTTCAAAAAAAGTTAAAGAATATTATGGTACGGGAGAAAAATTTGGTTTATCTTTTACCTATATTAAACAAGATTCTCCAAAAGGTATTGCACATGCAATTCAGTTATGTAAAGAATTTGTAAATAATGAAAAATTTTTAGTTTTTTTAGGCGATAACATTATTCAAAAATCAATTAATGAATTTGCATTAAAATTTGAAAAATCTAATTTTGATGCAACCGTTTTGCTATGTAAAGTAGATACTCCTTCAAGGTTTGGTATTGCTTCAGTTAAAGATGGTAAAATTATAAAAATTATTGAAAAACCAAAAAACCCATCTTCAAATTTAGCAGTAACTGGAATTTATTTTTTAACTAGTAAAATTTTTGAAATTATTGATAATTTAAAACCATCATGGCGTAATGAATTGGAAATTACTGATGCATTAGATATCTTATTAGAAAAAAATCATAATTTGAGCTATGAAATAATTACTGATTACTGGAAGGATACCGGAACCCCTGAAGATATTATACATGCAAATGGACAATTAATTGAAAAAATGGATCAATTCTTTTTTGGTGTTCAAGAAGATAATGTAAAAATTAATGGAAAAGTGATTGTAGGTAAAAATTCATTAATTAAATCAGATGTGATAATAAACGGTCCTGTTATAATTGGAGAAAATTGTTTAATAAATTCAGGAACAATAATTGGTCCAAATGTCAGTATAGGCGATAATTCTAATATTTCAAAATGTAATGTAACGAATTCAATTATTATGGCAAATTGTAAAATTGATTTGGATGTGAATATTCGAAATAGTATAATTTCAAACAATTCTGAAATAATTTCTGATAATAAATCAAATAACAACAAAGTTTTTCTTTTAGGAGAAGGAACAAAAATATTTTTTTAAAGGTAAAATTACATTGGTAACAATTATTTGAATTAGTAGTAAATAATATAAGATTAATAAAATATTATTACTCTAGTTGGTTTGATTTTCATTATGGATACTATTTAAAAATGAACCAAACTATTCAATTATCAAAAAATAATTTATTTTATTCTATATGTGGAATATGGATAATTGGTCTAATTTTTAGATTATTCTATTTTGATGAAACAATTCCACTTAGTATGGATGCATTATCTTTTT
>Ga0233434_1001122_pt1 | contig 27461 bp, 32 predicted proteins | sample SI_122_August201_4_FD_182738 | JGI IMG/M metagenome (GOLD analysis project Ga0233434, IMG submission 182738) | Seawater microbial communities from Saanich Inlet, British Columbia, Canada - SI_122_August2016_120_MG | ecosystem: Environmental > Aquatic > Marine > Inlet | place: Canada: British...
CATTATTCATCCATGTTAAGGGCTTCATCATAAATATTCTTTAATAACTTCTTTACTTTAACCTTCTCATCCGTCTTACTACCATCCATAGCATCTACATATTCATCTAAGAAATCTGATGTATTGCCAATCTCTACATCCTCATCGTCACCTTCAGCATACCTAGCACTATACTCTGATAAGTCTTCAAGTATAGTGAAATCTGCTAAATCTGATTCATATAGTCTATCAACAAATGATTCATATTCACCTGTATTATTTTTATTCTCTACTATAAGTTTTACAATCTTACTCTTATAATACTGTGTATCTATTGTTGAATAATCTGTATTTTCATCATCATAATAGATTTTCTCAAACAACCTAAACTTGTTACGGATAAACTCTAGCTCTCTGGTTTCAGTATCAAACACATGAAAACCTCTAGGGTCATCATAGTCGTTCCAAGTGATTTCATAAGGAGCTCCAAGATAATGTATATTCTCTTTGCTTGACTTATGATGATAATGTCCAGAACATACTACTTCATATTTGTTGAATATATCTTTTGAGATACCATCCTCAGAATTATATCCTTTGTACATTGCAAATCCAGCAATTTCTAAATGTCCTAATGCAACTTGTGATTTAGAATTCTTAATAAACTTTACAGTATTATCATAGTTCTCTGAATTTATCCAAGGGATTAAATCAATATCAATTTCACCCACATGAATTGTTTCGGCTTCTGGATATACTGAAACATTATCATAATGCCCATAAAGTAATTCAGAACTATTAACAGAATTTGTATTTCTATAATAAGTAGAATGATTGCCTACAATAGAATGTAATTTAATATCACGTTCTAAATAAATATCAAAATAGAACTGTCTGACTTTATCAAGTGTATTAAAATTAACAAATTTTCTGCGATCAAAAGTATCGCCAAGATCAATAACAGTACAAATATTATTTTCAGACAAATATGGAAAAAATTGTTCACGGTAAAAGGTCTCTATGTGATTCAAAAAGTTTTGACTGTCCTGCTTCCCTCCGAAATGTTGATCTGTTATCAGAGCGATTTTCATAATGTTTCTCCCATTTAAACTTGCACCTGCTACATTGAAAAGATTGTACTGTTGAGCCATCTTCATTGTGAGATATGGAAAATCCACAATTTCTAAAACTATGGTCTGGCTCAAACTGTTTACATCTGGAACATTCTTCAAAAGCCATAACGTGATAATCCATTACTTCCCCATTAAAGAAACATTAGTAGTATACTAAATTATAGACTATAATACAAGGAAAAACTTTACTACCCGAAATAAAACTCCAAATTAGGCTTCTTTTTCTTCTTTTTAGTAGGATTTACAGCATATTTTTCATGGGTTCTAAGATAATCTACCCAATCCTTAGTGATTTTTTTGTTATCTTCACCAGCTGTATGAATTTCATTTAGTATACCTTCACGTTCAACTAGCAGATACTTAATGTGCATCAGCTTTCGTTCTTTAACTATTCTTCTCACATATGCATGATGTATAATCTGTGTAAAATATGAAAAAGGATTCTTCGATTTATCTGGATTGAAATTGTGAGCATACAGCAAACAATTCTCGATTCCATCAGAAATTAAATCATCGCGGAATGTGTAATTTATAAAATTAGGACGCATAGCAAGATGTTCACAAATCTTCAAAAAACACTCACCCATATATTCTGTAGTAGGTGGGTCATTTTCTTCAACTTCACGATTATCTAAAACTCTCTGCTTCCATTTTTTCATCTCAGTAAAAAATAATTCATTATCAACGTAATGTTTTCTTTTATCAGTCACTTTCCTGTACTCCCTAATCCACCTTCACCACGTTCCGAATCAGAAAGTTCTGCAACTTCTGTAAGGGTTGCAGTTGTTATAGGAGCTACAACCATCTGTGCAATACGTTCACCTTTTTTAACATCATAAGCATGATGGTCATGGTTATGTAATATAACTTTTATTTCACCACGATAACCAGAGTCAATTGTGCCTGGGCTGTTCAATACACAAATACCATGTTTAGCAGATAATCCAGACCTAGACCTTATTTGTACTTCATAACCTTCTGGAATTTCTAAATATAATCCAGTAGGAATTACTGCCCAATTAAATGCCTTTAATCTAACATCTTCAGCTGCACATATATCCATACCAGCATCACCTTCTCTTGCATAGTGTGGTAATGGATTTTCACTTTTATTCACTATCTTAATATTCATAGTATTTCTCAAACCAAGTGTAAATTGATTCCCTTTCATAATATCCTCAAAGATTAATAATTAATAACCGTTAGTATTAATACAATAAATTGTTTCATGTTTTGGTAAACCAATTTTCTTGAAACAATTTACAGCACCACAACTACAAGTAAAATCGTTATAGTATACAGTTCCACCAAATCCTTCACTCGTCTTTTCCTGCTCCGTCTTCTTTTCGCACTTGTGACAATGCTTCAAGCTCTTCTTCATTTTCATCGTCCTCTATAAAAAGTTTTTTCTGTTTAAGAATATGAAGTTTCTTTTTTTCAAATTTATTCTTCACTACTTTCTTGTATGTCTTACCCATCTCAATTTCCTTTATAAAGTTATTTCTCTAATGTTATAATCAAACTTTTCACCAGTATATGTTTTAACTCGCTCCTTCCAATGTTTAATGCCATAGTTCTGGTGTTTCTTCCATGATAAATCATCGACAATATCAAATAATATAGCTTTATTGTCTTTATCATCCAACCTCAAAACCCTACCAATGGATTGAAGATTTCTTATTTTTCCTTTGTAGGGGTGTGAAAATATCAAGGTTTGTAGATTTTTGATATTAACACCTGTAGATAAAACACCCGATGATGCTACGATAATAGAGTTTTCAATTTCAGTTACCTGTCGTATCTTCTCTCTATCTTCAACTGATGTCTCACCAGCTATAAAGAAAATATTTCTATCTGTCTTTAATTTAGACCGTAATATTCTCTCTAAAACCTTACCATGCTTCTCTACATAATTAAACAATACTAGAACATTACCTTTCCTAGCTAATGCTAACTCACATATAAATTCATTCCGTTTTTTACTGGAAACTATAAAGTCAATCTCTTCCTGATATGTGGCTGTTTTTAGTTGTTTTCTCTCATCATCATCGTATTTCAACATCAAACACTCAATCTTTAAGTCGGATATATGTTTATCATCCATTAACTCTTTTGATGTTACTGCTTGGTATGTCTTACCAAATAAACCCTCTAATACTAGCTTATTTGTCTTGGAATCTGTAAGAGTACCAGTAGTACCAAACCGATATCTACAAGTAGTCATTTTCTCTAAGATACCTTTAAGACTCTGGGCATTACATAGGTGCGCTTCGTCACCAATAACCATACCAAATTTCTTGAAGTATTGGGGCCCTAAACGAAATAATGATTGCCATGTACTTATGTATATCTGCTTCTCTGTTTCTTTTTCTTTACCAGAATATATCATGTGACATTGATCTTCTACATTCCAATCAGGTAGAGCTGATGAATAATCTTTAAAATCATTATACATCTGTGTTACCAGATTTGTAGTAGGTACTAATATCAGTATCTTATCATTCTCTATAAACTGTTGATGCCATCTAATTAATGAATATATAACTAGACTCTTACCTGATGATGTAGGTGACAACAACAACGCACGTTCCTGTTTTGCACAATGTATAAACGATGATATCTGATAATCTCTAGGGGCAATAGGAACATTCTTACAATGGAGTTTTAACGAATCGAAAAACTCTTTTATTTCTGCAACACCCATACCCTTTAACTTCTGAGCCTCTACGATGTCAGATTGTAATTTGTAAGAATGTTTCTCTGCCCAATCTTTTAAATATGGGTATAGTCCAAAATACATCTGTCCTGTTTGTATATTAAACAAACGGATTTTTCCATCCCACATCTTTGCTCGAACTTTAGGATGAAACTGTGCATTAGGTACTTTGAATGAAAAAAATTCATTCAGCTCATAAGCAATATGTCTCTCACAAGAAACTTGTAAGAATGATTCATTTAATTTACCTACAACAATCATCCAAGCTCACCATTTAAAAATTTCTTCCACTTTATTGCATTACCAATATTAAACGACAAATTCATAATAGACTTGACTTGATCTGTTAATAGATTCAGTTTCTCTTCCTGTGCCTTTACTTTTAAATGACAAACATTTAAAGCACCATCGGCCTCTAAGAATTTATCTATATCTGCTTTTAATATATTAAGATTAAATGGTTCTTTTTCGTATACTTCGGGGTCAGCTTTTCCTGTATAATATATCCATCTATCTCTTTTTAAAACTTTATATTCAGTTCTAAAATACTCTAGCGCAAGTTTTTCTTGGTAGATTAGTTGATGGTATCTTGCACACAGCTCTGGCACTCGGAGAGATGCAATATCAATATTACATTCCTCTTTCAAGAAGGCTGCGTCCTTGTCAATCATTTGATTTATCTCTTCAATTTTCATATACTAATTATAACAAAAAATTATGCAATATACAAGGAAAAACTTTAAGTGATTTTTTCTATGGAAAATGAGCCTGTGTAAGCAAAGGAAACATCCAATATAATGGGCTCTAGCGATGTAGCTGCAGCATCTAATTCAATACTTCCAAGTGATACTGGGAAAGCATCTCTAAATGTAATGCTGTAATTTGGGTTGGATTTATTAGTATTTATTATGATATTCATATCTGATCTTAGATTTTCAGTTGGTTCAACATTACTATTATTTAAGTTAAACTGTGTGTCATTCTCTGGAAAACCTATAGAAATAAGCCAATTATATATTTCTAAATAATTTGACAAATCTTCACTAACTATAAAATTTAAAGTTAGCTGCTCAAAAAGAAGTTTATCGCCTAATACTGGTATATCTGAAAATGGAGTAGCTTGACTAGCTAATCCTAAACCTATTGATGGTATATTTATTCGCTGACAAAAGAAATTAACATTAGGCAAACGGGTAAAGTTAGTTTCAAACGAAACTACATTTAATTGATTTATCTCATTCGGCTGTAATGGCATTTAATAATACTCTAAAGAATTAATATAAGTTATATAGCTATTTATAATACTTATTAAAAAGAAGTAAATATATAAACAATTAGTTATCTGAACCAACCCACATATCAATAATAACACACTAGAAACAGCAATACAAGGAAGAAGTTAAGAATATTTATATCCCCTATGAGATAGCTGTGTTCTATTAAATAGGTGTTCTTTTTCAATGTCCATCTTAGATTGGCCATGATAAGCAACAGCAAGGTTTTCTTCAATCATTTGTTCATTTAGGTTGACTTTATTGACTATAAGTTCACCTAGAATACGTCCAAACTTGCCCTTTTTATCTAAATGGGTTCTAAGGGTTATATACGACCCTTTAGGACAATAATCGTTTAAAAACTGTTTAGATATGTTTCCGTAAAACTTTTCTTCCTTATCCCTAGTTCTGGACTCTGGTGTATCTATGCCGAATAATCTTATAGTCTGATTAGCCATTACTATGTCGAATCCTAAATCAATATCACAACGAATGGTATCACCATCAATAATCTTCGTTACTTTAGCTTTGTATTCATGCATATAAAAACTCCAAAAAAAAAGAGGGACAGGGAAATCCCCATCCCTCTTGATTTAAACAAAAAACAGAAATTACATCAAGTTTGCAACGCGAACTTTTCTGTAGTACTGATTAGTACCACTTGCTAAGGCTCCAGAACCATCACCTACAAATGGATTAGCAACCATACCATAACGGGTCTTAAAACCGATTTTTGGTTGGAATGTGTTCTCGCCCATAGCACGAACCATCTGTAGAGGAACGTAAGGACAGTAGAACATACCAGCATCATAAGGTGAAGAACCCTTATAACCAAGTACATAGAACTGACCAGCACCGGCTGTGTAGTAAGGATCAACATAAACTTTCAGACCGTTCATTGTACCAGCGAAAGTTGACATTGTATCGTCTACATTCAGTGCGTGTCCAGTTTCCAACATACCTGCCATTGACATAGCAGAAGCAACGTCAGCAGAACAGATCATAAAGTTTGCTTTGCCGCGTCGAGTTGCATGACCAATTTCATTTCGGTCTCGCTCGATCTGGAACATCAAACCTTTAAACTTCTCAACTGACCATCGACCGTTAGAGTCTGTGTCAAGATCAAAAATACCACCGTTAGTAGTATCTGACTGCGCACCATATTGGGCAATTGAATAAATTGTACGAATAACTTCTCGGTTGATTTCCTGAAGGATTTCAGTTGAGAGGATATTTGCCAATTCTGTTTCAGCGTCCAAACCGTGAACTGCTTTCAAGTCTTGAGCCAACTCCGTAGAGTATTCAGCTTTCAGAGCTCGAGAACGTGCAGTTACGGAAATTTTGTCGATACTGAAAGCCATCTCTGCAAAAGCATTACTTGCTTCAACATCACCAAGAGCTTCAGCATTAGCTGTTGTCATACCCTCACCACTAACGTGATTAGTAATACCAGCCTCAGCACCAAAAGGATTAACTGTATCTGTCAAACCCGTTTGTGTTGAATTAGCATTACTATTACCACCAGCATTGCCAGAGAAATCAGTTTCAGATTCATTAAAGAGTGCTTCTGAACGAACACCATTTCGGACATATTGTGATTTCATTGCGAAAATCAAACCCGTAGGGCCTGTCATTGGTTGAACACCACAAACATCATAGGCAATCATCTGAGGCATAGATCGGCGAACCAAAGAAATTAAAATTGGATCCCAGCCATCAATGTTAGAACCAGCAGGTGCAACACCAGAGTTTGTTGGTGCAGCTTCTTGAAGAAACTTCTCTTGGTTTTCCAACAAACGCAATGTAACATCACGCTTATATGAATCTTTGATTTCTGGAAGATCGCCATGTTCCATTACAGGCTTCCACTTCTCAGAAATATTTTCGGATAAATACATTTTCTTACTCCTTTAAAATTTATTTAATTAATTTAAGTTTAACTTCACTCAGTCCATTATTTTTTTGATAAGTGAGAAATTGCACTCATTACACTATCCATACGACTATCACTTGTTCCATCTACAACTGGATTATTAGTGCCTGCAGTTTTCTTGTTATCTACAACATCTTCTTTTGTGTCTGATTTGAAATAACTGTTCTTAATTGTGTTCAGTTTTTCCGCATACTGGTCATCAGTATCGTAGTCAACGTCTTCAGTCAATTCAGTAAATTTTTCAACATCAGTATCAACCATTCCTTCTGAAACGGTCTTGAATACAGAAGCAGCCTTATATGTATTTAATTCTTTCACGGTATCCATGTGCTTCTCGGTTTGTGAGTCTAGTTTTTCTTCAAGTTCTGCAACTTCAACAACTAGACTTTCAAAAACATCTTCCTTCTCTTCGGGAACATCAATATAATGCTCTTCAAACAACTTCTTCAAACCAGTAATGAAACTCTCTGTAACTTCGTTACGAACACCAGTTTCTACTGATAGTTTATTTTCTTCCATCCATTCTTTTGTAGCATAAGAGAGGTACTTATCCATGTTCTCTGTCATCTCTTCTTGCATGGACTCAATACGCTCGTCTTGCTCTTTCTTAGACTCTTCACGAATCTGTTTACGAATCTTGGAAATCTTAGACTTAACTGCAGCTTCAAAAATTGTAGAAGCTTTTGTTTTGAACTCTTCGGAAAGTTCTTCGCCATCTACTAGAGCAGCAACGTCTTCGTCAACATTAACTTCGATTTCTTCTTTCTTCTCTTCGTCTTCATCTTCGTCTTCATCTTTACCCTTTTTAGCGTCGATAGCTTTTTTCAAGGCAGGGGGAAGTTCACCCTCTTCTACTTCTTTAGCTTCTGCTTTTGCAGATGCTTTAGACTTCTTTGTTTTAGGATCAGAAGCTTTAGATGTTCCACCTTCTCCATCTTCCTCTGATTCTTCTCGACCATCATCAGCATCTAGTGCTGGAAGACCTAGTTCTTTATTAGAATCTTTTGCTTGCTCTTCGATTTCTTTCTCAATTTCACTGTCTTCCATCATATCTGCTTCTTCAACTTGTCCATTTTCTTTAGCCATCTTAATACTCCTTTAAATTACTTATAAGTTTTTAATAAAATTTTGAAATAGTTTAATCTTCTTTTCTTCTAATCTAGACTTTACGGTATTCTTAATTTCCTTCCGAATGTGATACTCAACTTCACCTGTCAAACTAAACTCTTTACCTTCCATGATGCCATTAACAAATGCGTCAGGAGCAGATGGGTCAGAAACAATATCAACTGTAGAAAGTACAAAATCATCTTGTACTTCATTTACACCAGACTTATTTGTTTTTATTGAACCAAGTCCTCTTGAACTAACACCCAAACGAACACCAGACTCAAGAAGATTTTTTACAATCTTACCATTTGGTGTATCAATAATTTTTGCTTTACCAATGAAATTTTTTCCATCTTCGTGCAATTCTGTGATGATATGAGAAACCCTATCAAGATTAACAGAGGGGCCTGAAGGATGTCCAAGTTCACCTAATGCTCTATCTTGTTTTACAAATTTCTCATTAAATTCTTTTACTTGTTTTTTGAGAACAGAAAAAGGATATACTCTGCCATTCTGATTCTGAATATCAGACTGCATAAAAATACCTTTAATATATTGTTGTTTGTTTTTACCTTCAACAATATACTCTACTTCATTAGTATGTTCTGTTATTAGTTTCATTTATTTCTCCTTTAACTTTTTAAATCTTTCTACTTCTTTTTTTCTAATCTGTGGTAAAAGTTTCTTTGCTATTTTGTTAATTACACCTTTTTTCTTACCAAGTTTTTTTTCTAAATTCTCCCTACTTGATAATGACAATTCGCTTTTATCTCTACCTTGCAACATCTTTTTAGCAATAATATTTCTAGCAGTTTTTTGTGCTCTTTTTTGTAATGTCTTGGAGTCAGCTTTTCTATTTAATGCTCTTTCACGTTTTCGTGCAATAATACCACTTTTAGCTTTCATCACACGAGAACGCTTCATTCTTTGTTGTATTGTTAGAGCCTCTTCCATTTTACTTTTCCTTTTTTTCTACTTCCTTTTCAGATGCAGCTGCTTCTGCTTCTTTTTTCTGAATTGCAACATACTGAAATGCATTCTTAAAATCATCAATTGCAGAATATGCTTTATCTCTCATAAGATTTGCAAAATCTGAATTCGCACGCGAAAACTTTTTATCAATAACATTCTGTACCAAGCTTGCTTTTATTTCATCACTCATTGTAATTCCTTTCGTCTAATATAAATGATTCATCGTTTATTTTTTCTCTTATTACATTTTCATCAATCTTGAATTCAACAGAAGCTTCTAGGATTGATTTGTTTATTTTTTCAATACCATACAAATCTGTAAGTCTGAAAGCATACTTTATTGCTTCATTGATTTTTTCTGAATTATCAGCTGAAACAATTTTGTTCTTATAATTATTTAGAAAACTAGATTTAGAAATACTCATTATTAATCTCCCTGATAATCCAATAAGTCTGGATTAATTGTTGCATCATCTGGCTCAACACCAGTTTCAATTTTAATCTGTTTATCCATTTCATCAATTTCATCTTCAGATTGTCGGAGAACATTTTTTCTAACCCATTCGTTAGAATAATATTTTCCAATGTATTCATCCAATGATGAAAGAACTTCTAGTCGCTCTCTAAGAATTTCATTTTGTTTTAACTCTGCAAAATGAGAATCTCTTGTCCAAACATATTCTATTGAATCTTTAATTTCATACCAATCATCTTCTTTAATAATATTTTTAAGAAGTAATTGGACTCTGAGCAAATCTGTAAATAAAGATGAAAATCTTTGTCGTAATCTTGAAATAAACTTAGAAAACTTTACTTCATCTCTGTTAATCTCTGTACTTCGGCCGAGATTAAAGGCAGTTGAATCAGTTCCCTCAATCCTTGAAATAGGAATATTAAGAGACTGATAAAGTTTCTTTCTAAAATATTCTATATCGTCAATCTCACCAAGATTCTGTCCAGAAGGCAAAGTATTAATTTCAGTACCCCGTCCACCCTCTCTTCTTGGTAGCCAGAAATCTTCTAGCATTGACATTTGTTTTTTCTGGTCTTCTACTTCACCAGTTGATGCATTGTAAACAACTTTCTGTTTATACTTATCCATAACAGAACGCAAGTATTGTTCTGCTTTTAATTTGGGTAAGTTACCAACATCAATATAAAAAATTCTACGTTCTGGAGCTCTTGCTAAACGATAGATAACAAGTGAATCCTCAATCATCCTTAATTGGTTATAAGGTTTAATTGATTTATATAGATAACCTATAACAACTTGTTTCTCTGCGTCAATCATTCCAGAATGAACATAAGAGATAGCATCAGTCTGAACTTTTACTTCTTCATTATGTTGTCTACCGCCAGGAGTAAACTGTCCTGTTGCTTGGTCTGGTTTATAAATAAAATATTCTTCTATTTCTTTTACAAACTCAACACCCGTAACCGTATCTTTTTCTTTTTTTATTTCACGAATTTTTTTAATATCAAGTGCATCAACTGAAATTAAATGTTTAATTCCTTCTTTTGGTTTTGTTTTATCAATAACAATATGATGATAAAGTTTACCATCAATATACCATTTTCTAAAAGTATCATAACCAGTTTTATTAAAATCTAAAAGCTTTACGATATTTTTAAATTCATCAGAAATCTTTTTCTTAATTGCATCACTTTGATCTGATTTTTCTAAAGATAAATTTACGGATGCTTTTCCAGTTTCATGCAACACGGCTTCGTTGATAACATCTGTAATGGCTAAGTCAACTTCTTGTGTCATTGCCATTTCCCGATATTTCTGAATAAGAACATTTTCGTCCCTTGCATCAATATCAGTATTTAGATATGTACCTACAAATCCTCCACCTTCGACATATGTAATTGCACCATCATCATTCTCTGGTGTTACAAATGTTTTTTGTGTTTTCTTTTTTGAAACTGAAAAACCAAATAAATCAAAAGCCATATTCTTATCCTTTATTCATTATGAAAGTTAAGGGGGAGAATAAACTCCCCCTTATCAAAAAATTAAGTACCAATACTAACACCAACACCACCAATATTACCTCTAACTTGGAAGTCAATATCAAGACCACTACCCTGTCCATTAGGTTCAGGATTAGAAGAACTATACCAATTATTAACTGCGAAAGTAACCTGAAATTCTTCAACTGAATCATTAGTATCAAATCCCAAATCAATTGCAGCTACATTCGTTGGATAAATGTCTTCCATTGTGTATGTTGCAATTGCTGTACCTGTTCGTGATAACTGTTGAACAACAGCATTACCATAAACATCAGTTGCAGCTACACTTCTAACAGGTTCTCTATGACCTTGAAGAACTTGCATCCATTTTTCAAAATATGACCTAGCAGACCATTCTCCATCATTGAAAACTGTTAATGTCCAATCTTCAAAAGTTCTGTCGCCAGGAACTTTCAGTTGACGGCCTCGGTAAGGAACATCAACATTTCCGATGGTAGAAGCAGGAATACTTGCTGCTTTTCCCAAGAATGAAAAGTTTTTCGTACCAATACCATTAGGGCCTTTTGACATGAAAACTCTGAATTGATTAGGTCTTACACCACCTTGAAACTGACTCTTAAATTCTGCGATATTACTCATTGTTTGTTACTCCTTTATTTTATTATATTTATAAGACTTAACCACCAATTTCTGAGAAAGATACATCAGAACGAGCAGCAATAAAGTTAAGTTGAATGAAGTTAATAGACCTGTTTGGTTTGATATAAATATCACCAACAAAATTATTAGTATCAATAACCTGACCTGTATTGTTTGAACTATCACAAACTACTTTGAAGTCTGTGAGTCCTCTACGTCCCTGTACTTCCCTCAAAAAAGGAGTAACAATATTAACAAATTGTGACCTTGTGAATTCATCATTGAATTCAAACAACATTGCTTTAGCAGCAATCGCGATTGCTTTTTCAAGAACAATGAACAACCTACGAACATTGATTCTATCAAATGCTGATGGAACTGCTAACATAGTCTTATCACCAAACAATATATTACCAGCTCCTAATTGTGTAGTAATAGGGTTAATACCACCTTTATAAAGTTCATCTCTATCACCTTGGGATGCATCCCAAGAAGGTCTTACAATATTTTTAATAACACCTCTGTTTAGACCTGCTGGTGAAAACCATGCATCGTTAGTGAAATCAGTTCTTGCACAAAGACCAGCAATATCACCGTTCATTGGTACATTAATAAAAACATCACGGTAACGATCATATTGGTATTTCCATGCATTATCCATAACACCATAACTAGAAGAACCAATAGCATTTTTCTGAGAAACAATAGAAGCAGTTTGACTATCTACAGCTGCATTAACTACTGATGCTTTAGTAGGTGAAACAAATGCTATACAATCTTTTCGATTTTCTGCTATGGTTAAAACAAGATGTTGTGCAGTAGCCTGTAGAGCAGGGCCACCTATAAGTAGTGATATATCTACTGTTTCAGCATCTGCAAACATATTATATGCTATTTGTTCTTTAGCAGGTGTAAGAGGATAAGTTCCATCAGAACCACCAGCAAGAGAACCACCGATAATCTTATCTGCATCAGACGCTGCATTTATTAATTTAAAAGTGTTTCCAGCTTTTAATGAACCAGCATCAACTTCTGAACCTGAATCAGTTGTTGATTCAGTAATTTTAAGTACTTCTCCCAACCAAATATATCGTGATTCATTTTTCAAAACATTTTTAACGTAATTTGATGAACCATCAATCTTTTTTGCGTCACTTGCTTTACTTACGAAAGCATGAGCTTCTAATATTTCACCAGCTACACCACTAAACAAACCATTTTCATCTATAACAAGAACGTGCATCTCATCATTAGAACCACCTGATGCAGCAACATCAGTTGATGTGCCGGGTGCTCTATCAAAATTAGCAAATAATAATTTTTGGTCTGGTGTTCTTGCACTATTAGCAAGACCTGAAAATGATGCCCAACCAGCACTATCTACAGCAATAGCTTTCAAACTACTGCCTCTTGCGCCAGGATACTTGGCAATAAACAATTGATCGGTAAAATCTGAAGTTCCATCATAATCATCTATGTTATCAATTTTTTTTGCTGTACCAGCATTATCATCACCAACTACTGCGTTTATTGCATTAGCTTCAGTGTTTCTTACTACTAATAGATTATTTGAATATGCTAGGTAATTGGCAGCTGACCAAAAATATTCTGCTGTATCCGCAGTCGGCTCACCAAATGTTTGTACTAATTCGTTTTCTGTTTCAATTCTAACTCTTTGTAATACTGGGCCCCATTGAAATGCTCCAGCAAAAGCACCAATGCTTGTTGATACATTGGGCACTACTGTAGTCAAATCTCTTTCTGTAACTACGACGCCTGGGCTAACTTGAAATGGCATTTTATTCTCCTTTACAATTAATTACATTTTTTATATTAATATAGTTTTCATCAATTGCATAATTTAATTTATTGTTTCCCATACTGTCCCATCAGAATCTATCTCATATTCTTTCTTGTTTAACCCATTATCAATAACACCAAAAGGTGTCGTTAAATCTTCTAATTGGCTCATTTGATTTTGATATAAATTATCTCTTATATTTTGATTGCTTAAATCTTTAAAATATTGTTGGTCTATTAACCAAGCGAATAATACTAATGTTATTACTAAATCATCATTAGTTCCATCTTCACCAGCAAAAGATTCACCAATAGCAATAAATGTTGTTAGCTCTGTTATAATATCGTAGTCGTTGAATAAGAGTTTGTTTTCTTCAATCAGTGATTTTAAATTTGAACAACCTATTTTTTTCATAGATTTGGTTGTTCTTACACCAAATGCAGATTCCCTCTTTGCACCACTACTCAATTGTTGGCCGTGTCTTCCATACCACGATGTTGAATATAAATGTTCATACTCTAAATCATGGTGTAAAACGTCAGCAACCTGTGAACCAATGTCATTTATTTCTATTAAAAGATATGCATAATTATATCTCTTTCCAACAGTATTTATAATATTCGGAAAGTGTAGGGGTGCTACGGTGTTATTTCGGTATTTTGCAACGATTTTGTACGGAATTTCAGTAATATCGAACACCGAAAAGGCAGAATAGTCCTGTCCCTGCCCTCTAGCCACGTCAACGGTGATAGTATATGTATGTCCATCAACCGGCTCTTCATGCACATCTAATCCCTCTCTGGAGAATAATGGCTCATTATATGACATTTCTTGCAGTCTTTCGGTAGAAATCAGAGTATTTGTGGAGCCCAAAAACTCTGCCTCATACTCCTGTCTGAAAGCATCTTCACCGATTGTCGATACAGTTCTTTTATGCCATGCTTCATCTCGGCCGGGAACATTTGACCAATGTACTTTGAACGGGTAAAATGTATTATTTCCAGCTTCTGCATCATTCCAGAATTTGTAAAAAAGATTAAATCCATTTGGAGTAGATACAATAATAACTTTGGTTTCTTTACCAGATGAAATCGTAGGATAAACTGAGCGTATGAATTCGGAAGCGATGTGTCTCTGAACGTGAGCAAACTCATCAAGGAGAATACAGGAAAATGAAAATCCACGGATTGCACTTGAAGATGTGGAAGAAGCAATAACCTTACTTCCATTCTCAAGTTCCATAGAACCTTTATTCCATTCTCTTAAACCTTGCTGAAGAAATTTGGGGAGATGCTGATAGGATGTTTGAATTCTACCGAGGATTTCACGAGCAGTGATTGCTTTGTTAGCTAGAACACCAACAATTTTTTCTTGATTGAAAAGAATATAATGTAACAACCAACCGATAGTAGTTGTAGTTTTACCAACCTGTCTACCTGTCTTTACAATAACATTTCTATTTTCAGTTATTGCTTCTACTAATTTTCTTTGAAAGTCATACATCTTAAAAGGAACAAGCCCTTCATCAACGTGTACAATCTTCACATAGTTTTCCAAAAAATAGATTGGATCATCTTTACACTTGATGTATTCCTCTATTTCTTTCTTAGTAAACTTATGTGGTACACCTACACCTTTTAAAAGGTTATTTCCTAAATAGGAATTATCTTCTGGCATATTATTTTTTCTTTTTCATATCAAGAAGTTTTTGAAGTTCGGAAGTGCTACCAATGAAAAGATTATTTTCATTCTTCGTAAGTTTAGATGTTCCTTCAACTTCTTTCTTGGTTTTTTGTAATATCAAAAGTTCTTTAGTAGTTGCAGCTAAAGAATTCATAAGTTGGGTTGCAACCTCAAATGCTCTTGGTTGTTCGCCTTCCTTTGCAATAGCTAATAATTCTACTAGTGCCTCATTACCTTTTTCAATAATGTTATGGTATTGATCTCTTGAGAAATCATAGTCACTTGTTAAGTCAGTAGTATCTGTATCAACTACTTGTGCTTGTTGTATTTCTAATGGTTCATCAATATCAATAATATCATCTGCAATATCTAAAATATCATTCAGTTTTTTTACAGTTTCTTTTTTCATATAGTTTCATTATAAGTCAGTTATAGTTGTTGTTGTATTTATTGGTGCATCATCAGGGTCAGCTGTTGTTGGGTTTGGTACAACATTAACATTAACTACTGGATCATCAATAATAAAATTTGTTCCAGTATTAACATCAACTTCCCTAATAATTCCTTGGTCAGAGGTTGGGCCATACAAATAACCCTGTACTGTAAATGATAGAGTATGAACTAAAGACCTTCTTGAAAGAAAATCACCTTCATAATCATCTTCCGTTGACATACTATTTAAAATAATTGGTATATCTCTTTTTATTCCCAATGATTTCATTTCGTTCATTGTCACATGAAACTCTGGTGTAAAGTACGGCAAAATCTGTTCAAGTATTTGTGAACCATCATCACTATTTAAAACCATAATGGATAAATCAATTTCAAAGTTATATGGGACAGGTGTATAAATAGTTTGTAATGTAGTAGTATTTGCATCAACATTAGCTGTTACTGTTGCTGGGAATATTGAACTGTTAGTTGGTTCACTTGTATTATTTTTAATTGTAACATTTGGTATTGATGTATAACCAGTTCCAGCATTAGTTAATGTAATACTTGTAACAACACCATTTTGCAAACCACTTACAATATTATTTTCTGAATCAGCTACTGTAATTACTGCTGTTGCCTGTGTGCCACCTGTTGGTGGAGCATCTATCTCAACAGTAGGAATTAAAGTATAACCAGAACCACCATTAGTTATTTCAATACTTTCTAATGGGCCAAGCATTTTTACTTCTCTTATTTTTTTTGTTGATTGTAATTTCCTTGTCGTGTCATATGTCATCGTAGTTATTTCAAACGACATTCTTGGAAGAACCATTCCAACGTTTTCTTTTAAATCAGCATTACCTTGAGAATCATTAGCAGAAAATAGTTCACCTTGATCTAATTTAGATAAATACTTTTGCGCAGGGCCATACGCAATAGGAACTTTCAATGTGTTTTGAATAGTACCATTAGACAATGTTCTTTTTATAGTTATATCATTAAATACAGTTCCAAATAAAATAACTATATTTCTTATATTCTTATTGTAGAAATATTTTCCAAACATTATAAATCTCCCTCACTCCAAGGATCAATTTCACTAAAATCTAAAATGTTATCACCCTCTGTTTCAAATATTTTATTATCATCATATTCAGATGTTGAAATAACTTGGTCATCCTGTGATTGAATAGTATTTGTATGGTCACTACCTCTACTGTTTACGCCTACACCTTGAATAGTTTCACCATCTTGAAATGCACCAGAAACACGATAAACATCTAATAAAGTACCAGCCATTGATGAAACTTTAGCAGTAGCACCAGATGATTGTCCAGTAATAGTTTCACTAAGTACAAATTTTTCACTATCATTAAATGCTGTACCTACTGAAAATCTTCTTGTTACTGCATTTTGTCTTTCAATCTTATCAAATACAGCACCCATCTCATCTACAGAAACATCAAATAACTGATTGTTATAACGAAACAATTCACAATTTAATTCATATACAGTATTTTTTCCTAATGTGTAAAATGGTTTTTCGTGTTCGACAAATTTAATTTCATATAAACCTTTACCTAATGGAAGATAAATTAAATCACCCTCTCTTGGAACGCGAAGGCTTACTTCTTCTAAAAATCTTTCTTTGTTTACAATTAAATTTAATTCGTCTTGTATATCTAAACCAAATTTAGAAACTGCATCACCAGAACCTTCAAATCCTTCTGGTGTATTAATATACATTTCTACTTTTCTAACAGAAATAAATCTTGATGTTGGTTCTTCATTATATATTGTATCTTTCTCAGAAGTCGATTCTCGTACAACATACATTATTTCAATTCCATTTATTTCAATTACTTCTTTAGTTAAAGCGTTAAGCAATTCCTGTTGTGGAAATGAATTAAAATTTCTAAAATAGTTATTAACTGGCATATTAACCTACATATCCGTCTGCTGGAAGTTCATAAGATAAACTCATTTGTTCTTCTATCTTTGCAATTTCTTCAACTGCTTCATCATATATACTTTTACCATCAAGTGTAATACCACCCGGCAATACAACTCCTTGAAACTTTTTCAAGTTCTCACCCCATTGTCGTTTAATTAAAGCTGTTGTATATTTCTTTAGAAACATATCATTCCATACTTCACCATACTGTGAAGGGTCTAATGCACGATATGCTTCAATAACTAAAACATCGTTCACATTAAATTTTTCATTCCAATCAGCTTCTAAATAAACTCTGTTTTGTTTTCTATTAAACATCATTGTTGGTGCAATAGAAAATAATTGTTCAACTAATGAAAAATTCTGTTGTGTCATTTCCCATTGAATCAAAGAAGAACCAGAAAAACTATTTAAATCATTTAGTCTTAATTGATATTCTTCATTAAAAAATCCACCTTGAAATGAATCAAAACTAGGAATAGGTAATACCCTAACAACACTAATAACAGGCCCACCTACAGGAGAAGCAGGATCACCCATAGGAATATATTCATTAGTTATATCTTCAGCTGTTATCAGGTGTTTGAGAAAAACTTTTTCTACACCATCAAAATGATATTCTTGAAAATATTCTAATGCATCATCAACTCTTTCTTCAAGTTGATCTTCATCAATGTTTATTTCAATTACAGGTTGTCCTAACCTTCTTAAACAATAATCTATTAATCCCTGTCTTGAGTTTACACTAGCCATACTATTTTCCTTTTATTATTGTGGGGCAATTCCCATTGGCTCAAGTTGTTTCAATATATTTTCTTTATCTTCTGCTGCGATTTGAAGACGAGCCTCAAGTTGAACAACTACTCCGTTAGCTTCATTGACTTTACCTTGAAGAACATTAATTATTTTTTGTGCATAGTTAAGTTGTGCCTGCACTTGTTCAACAGTAACATCAGGATCAACTGGTGCTGGTTTTGCTAATGGTGTCGTTTTTGGTTTTTCTTCCTTTGCTTCTTCTTTTACTTCATCAGTCATTTCATAGACTCCTTTAATATAGAATTATTAATTACTTTCTTTTTTTCTTCGATGGTTCATCAGCACGTTCTATTCTATTCTCATCAACTTCTAATCCATAACGTGTTCGTATCATCGTATCCAGCTTTAAAATATCTGTCTGTAATACTCTAATACGATCTATAAGTTGGATAAGTATATCTGTTTGATACCCTATCTTCCCTGTAAGTGAATCTTGTAGCCACTTCACAATTTTCCAAAAACCCCACCCAATCAATAACAAACCTACGATTGGCACGCCTAATTTTTCAATTAGTTCGGCAGTCTGGTCTAATTGCATTTATTTACCTACCTATTTGTATGTATACTACTAAAAAAAACAAAGGGGGACAGGGAAAACCCCCATCCCCCTTCAGTGAATCTACTACTATGTTGTTTCTAAGTTAAAAATAACCTTAGAAAGTACCGCCGTCAACTTCATCAGACCACACTGGAGCTCCACCAGAAGAAACCATAAGTTTCTGACCAGCTGAACCGATTGTGAGAACTGTCATGTCAGCTGTACCAGCACCAACTAGGATACCTTCAGCAGTAACAGCTTGAAGACCAGTACCACCAAGGGTAACAGGCATTTCAGACTGAACAGACCATGTTCCACCTGATACTGTACCAACACCAGTTGAGCTAGATGTATCAATACCAAATCCACCATATGTTGATGTAATGATATCTGCGTTCCATGTACCAGCTGTAATCGTACCAAGACCTGTGATAGCTGTCTGTGAAGCAGTTGTCAATGTACCGTCAATGCTTCCGAAAGCAGCATCACCCAAAGAACCAGTCATTACTTCGCCGGTATTGGTTGCATCTTCGATGAACTTAAATTTCTTGTCGGTATCATCCATACCCATCCAAGAGAACTTTGCAGCTGCGCCATATTTCATTGCAACACCACGATCTTTACTATCAGCTGCGTTAGCACCCAATGTAAAGATAGGATCAGCAACTGTAACAACAGTTGAATCAACTGTTGTGGTTGAACCTTGAACAGTCAAGTTACCAGAAATTGTAACATTACTTGAAAGATCAATTTGAACAGCAGCACTTTCTGTACCACTTGATTGAATATTCAAGTTGTTGTCTACGTTAGACAATGTTGCAACGTAGTTACCAGTTGTATCTGTTCCCAGAGCAACAGCGTTAGCTGCAACACCATTTACAGTTGCAGTACCATCAGCACCAATTGAAACATCACCAGAAAGTGATTTATTATCCCAAGAATTTGTACCATCATAAATTAGAACCTGTGCAGTCGATGGGTTAACAATATCTGTATCAGATGCCTGTGAGATAGGATTAGTATTAGCAAGAAGTTCTTGCTGGACAAATGCAGTTGTTGCGAGTTGAGTTGTGCTTGTAGTTGTTGCAGCTGTAGGAGCTGTTGGAACACCCGTCAATGGAGTATTGTTCAAGATATCATCAGCGAAAGCAGATGTTCCTGTACCACCGATTGTACGAACAACAGCACCAGCTGATGTCATATCACCGATATACAAAACACCTTCTCCACCACCTGTACCATGATCTACCCATGCCAATTCACCTTTAGCAAGACCAGTAGGTGCTGCATTAGCGGAGGATCGTTTAATTTGAATTGTATTAGCCATTTTTATTATTTCCTTTTAAATATTTATTGTTAGGTTTGTCACTTTAAAAAACATTGTAATCATTAAATAAAATTCACATCCTACTCCATTGTCATTGTATATTTTAAACCCACCACTTATAATTTTTTAGAATACACCACCATCATTATCGTTGATAACTTCTATATCTATTGGAACGAATTTTTCTGTTGTAGAGTCATATACTAAAACATCATTATCGTTCAAACCAATTTTATTTACGTCTGATAAATCCACCAATGGCGGTGTAACACCAGACCCAGTAGCTGCAGCTGTGCCTAATGCGGGTGAAAATATTGGATTTCCGTTATTAAAATTTACTTGTATAGGCATTAGATTATTGTTACCTCTGGTCTAATTGTTATAATACCGTCAATAACTCTTTCTTTGGGTATTGAAACATAATCACTACCACCAGCATCAACTGTTATAGAATTTACTATTCCATTCGCATCAATAGTTGCAGTAGCAGTTGCACCAGAACCTCTTACATCACCAGCACCAAGAACTCTTGTATCAGTAATAGTTACAGCAGGTGCTGATGTATAACCAGTACCAGCATTTTCAATAGTTATCTCTGATATAGCACCGTCTGCATTAACTTTTGCAAAACCAACAGCACCAGAACCACCACCACCTGTTATGGCAACAATAGAGCCTGTTCTATTAGTCAACTCAACATCATACACCCATTTTCCATTTTTTAAATTAGATGTTTGAATTGGTGTTAATCTCAGCTGTATTTTACCAGTAGCAGCATCCATAACAACAACTGTAATGTTTTCTTTAGGAGAAACAGATTTATAATGTCTTCTTATTTGTGACGCAAGAGTGTGTCCTGTTATATCCCTTGTCGAACCATTTGTATTCATCAAGTTAATATCAGCCATCCAATTTTGTCCAGCATTTAAATCTTGATTCCATTTTACTGAAGCCATATTATTTACCTTAGTGCATTATACTTTATATTTACAGTTTAGCTCGTTCAGTTGCAATCAACGCTTCTTGTGCATCAAGCCAAGTTGAGTCTGCGTGTGCTTCACGCAATCGTCTTTGAGTTACTTGCCCTTCTAATTCACTTATTTCTTTAAGAGCATTGCGTGTCGTTTCGCCATCTACCCACTCCTGTTCTTCCAAGTCCCTAGCATCATTCTCTTCTTTTGTTAGCTCGACTGTGATGCTACCTGCTGGCCCTGCTATTACTTTAGTTCTAGTCATTTATAATATCCTTTTTTAGTTTTAGTCATTTATAATATCCTTTTTTATGCGTGGGCTATGCCGTAAACTGACAGTCTTCCAGAGATTATGTTGCCGGCAGCAAAAAGAAACTGTATTCGATCAAGCGTGATAGCTGTAGTCCTAGCACCAACTCCCCAATTAGATGAAAATCGACCTGCCGCACTGACATTTATACCGACCCCGCTAAACGTTGAGAAGGCACTCGCATCATTTGGGGAATGTAGATACCACATACCCCCATAAGTTTTTCCAGAAGAGTTGCCGTTGTCAGCAGACAATCTTATTTTACTACCCGATGTAGCTTGGTCAGTCCCTACAACGGCCGTAGAATCTAGGCGGTTCACCATACTGTAAGAATAACCCGACTCGTCTATGCCAGAACTGTCGCCACACCGTAACCAAGCGTCCCTACCATTAGTCGCAGGGGCCAGAGCCGACATTGCAATAGCATAGGTATCGTAAGTAGCATCTAGACCCGTTATCGTAAGAGATGCTGAATTACTTGCTTCAGCAGTCCCTATCAAATTCCAAGAACCACCACCAGCTTCCGCATACGTCTGATCGCCTCTCAAAAAAGTACTGGAGGAAGCCGTTCCTGTTCCAAGCCTAGCTGTGGGTACTGTGCCACTTCCTATATTAGTAGCGTTTAAAGCTGTGAGATTAACCCCACTACCAGCAGGAAGTGTGGCAGGGAATCTTGCATCAGCTATAGTCCCAGTTAACTTACTTGCCGCCAAACCTTCTATTGAATTATCTACTACTTTTGATAAAGCCATTTATCTTTTCTCCTTTAGTTTTTATTTCTTAACTTTAACCCAATGCAATTGCCATTGTTACAGCATTTGATTCAGCAGGTGCTGTTGACATTGTAGTTCCATCTGCAAATGTAATTTTATTTCCAGACATTATGTGAATACCATCACCCTTGATTTGTATAACAGCTCCACTTGAACCAGCTTCTTGAACATGAAACTCTATGATAGCATCTTCACTTGAAGCTGATGCATCTGCAATCTTACTTGTTATCTTTGCAAAAACAACTTTATCACTATTATCATTCTCACCTTGAAATTTAATTTCTCCGATTGCATCAGAGTCAAAGGGTGAAAAAGAATTTCTATATAAATCTAATACTGGCCCTGCAGCTGCACTAGTATCAGTAGATATTAATTCCAATACCGTCTTACCTACAACAGCATCAGATACCGTAACAATTGAATCATCTGATTTTCTAGTGTATAACTTCTGATCTGCAATGTTCATGCAAATCTCACCAACTGCAATATCACTTGTAGTAGGTATAGAATTAGATGTTTCGCTTCTTTTTATTTTTATAATGTTCGCCATACATAACCATCATCTCATTTAAAATAAATTAAAGCCAAGAAGGCTGTGAGTCACGATTAATGTGATCTTCTGTGACGATATATTTATCTAAATTATTTTTATATTTATTATAGAATTCTTCTGTGCATCTAAGATTTGCAAAGAACCCGTGATAATATTTTTTATGTTCGATAATATGTCCTCTTGCATGATACCTAGCAGGCGACTTAATTAACTTTGAAAATGGATTTAAATCATATTCTGCAGCTGCAATACACCATCTTTCTTTTTTTGTATTAACATCTTTCTCAGTTAAAAATGGAAGATATGTCAATAAATCTAATTCTCCACGGGTACTTCTTAAAAGAAACTCTTTCCTCATTGTTTAATTCCCTTTTTAATTGTTATCAAGTATTTATAAGGTCAAAATAGGGGGATAATAAATATCCCCCTATTTTTAAATTAACCGAGAGCAATTGCCATTGTAACAGCTGTTGGATCAGACTCAACCATAGCAGGTGCTGCCCAAACTCCATCACCTCTTAGGAATGTAGAGTTACTAGCAGTTCCTGTTGCTGACAACATTGTAGGTGTAACGACACCAGCTGCGATTGAAGCATTTGCAACTGTACCTGATAACATTCCACCGACTGCTGTTGTTCCAACATTGGTTGAATCAGCTGCCCATGAAGGATCGTTTGCACCCATTGTGAGAACTTGACCAGAAGAACCTTTTGCCAATCGAGCATAATCCGTTCCATTGTAATAAAGGATATCACCACGAGCATCACTACCCATTGCAATCTTCGCACCCGTTACAGCATTGTCTTGAAGTTCTGCAACCGTGATTGCATTGTTGGCAATGTCTTCAGCAACGATAACATCTGCTGCAATCATTGCTGTTGTAATGGTATTGTTAGGAATCGTAATGTTAGAAATCGTACCCGTAACATCACCACCAACTGCTGCATCACCGATAGTTGTATCAGTATCATCAATGAATGACAATACACCAGCACCATTGGTAGAAAGTACTTGACCATTTGTACCGTCTGTTACTGCAAGTTTTCCAATTGTGATTTGATTATCAGCAACTTTAGTTGTAGTTATTGCATTTGATTGTATGTTTGTGTTACTAACTGATAATCCTGCAAGCTTACCATTTGTTATTGCACCATTAGCAATTTTTGGTTCGGTAACATTCAAATCAACAATACTTGCTGTTACTACTGCGTTTGAAGCAAGTTTATCAGCAGTTACTGCATCATTGATAAGTTTAGTTTCCGTTACCGCATTAGATTTGATATGGTTAGCATCAACTGCGCGCAATGTATCATTAGAAGCATGGTCAGCCAATTTAGTAGATGTTACTGCATCGTTATTAAGTTTGTCTGTTGTAACATTCAAATCAACAATACTTGCTGTTACTACTGCGTTTGAATCAAGTTTAGCAGCAGTTACTGCATCATCAGCAAGTTCAGCAGTATCAACTGCGAGTGCAACAATCTGTGCATTTGAAACAGAACCAGATAAATCACCACCAACTGCGGAAGCAGCAACATTTGTTGGGTCAGTAATAAAAGATAGAACACCAGAACCGTCCGTTGATAGAATCTGTCCTGCTGAACCATCAGTAACACTCAATTCAGTTATACCAACTGAATTTTGATTTATTTCAGTTGCTGTGATTGAATTAGCAGCAATCTCATTTGCACCAATTGCATTTGCAGCAATTTGAATATTGGAAACTGTACCTGTAACATCACCACCAACTACTGTACCACCAACGTCTGTAGAATCTGCAGCCCATGAAGGTGCAGTTGCACCACCATTCATAGTAAGTACTTGACCAGCTGTACCTTTAGCAAGTCTTACCCAATCAGCACCATCGTAGTACATTGTGTCACCAGTTGCTTCACTTGCAAGTGAAATCTTAGTACCATCAACAGCATTGGTAGCAATCTTAGAACCTATAACTGCATTGTCTTGGAGTTCTGAAACCGTGATTGCATTAGCAGCAATGTCTTCAGCAACGATAACATCAAGACCTAAATGTGCTGATGTAATAGAGTTAGCAGCAATTTCTGTTCCACCAACTGCACCAGCACCAATCAATGCTTGTGTGATCTGATCGTTACCAATATTTCCTGTTTGAATTGTACCAGCAGCAATGTCACCAGAAACAATTGTTCCATCAGCAATTTTTCCAGATGTAACAGCATCGTCACTAAGTTTCAAGTTAGTAATAGAACCATCAATAACCTGAACAGCATTTATTGCAAGAGAATTTGAATCCTGATGCTTACGGAAAGAAAGATTTTGTAGCTCCATGTCTGTAACAACATTAGAATAAAGTCTAAAGTTTGACAACCAACCACTACCAGAAGTTAAACCAGTTCCGTGAAAAAACTTAATTGTAAATTGACTGGCTGAACTATTTGTAGGAACAGTAACAGATGTATCAGGTAGAGCAGAAGACAAACTACCATTCTGTGCCATATGAAGTCTATTAGATTTTATTGCCATAACATTTCTAAAATCTTCATGTCTTGTATTTGTAAAACCAGAAGATAAAGGACTAGATGCCAACTGTGAAGAACCATTGGTAGTAACATTAATACTTGCATTACTCAATAGTGAAATGTAGTTTGCATTAGTAGCATCTTGGTAATGATAGATGGGTGTAACTGTTTCAGTAGTATTCAATGGAGTTGCATCAATCCAAATTGACATACCAACATACCAGTTCCACATATTCTCTGTATCTTCAATGTATGCAACGTCTGCTGTTCTTGTAACAGAAACAGTAGTAGTTGGGATATATGAAGTTGCATAAGCTAGTTCTTCAACTTGTGCTCCCCATAGATACATACCAGAACTAGATACAACTGTATAGTCATTAGAAACAGCATCATCAGGGCGTGATTTGAAATAAACGTCTGTAGTTGTACTTGCACCAGCTGTGAAAGATACTTGACAACGATACCAACCATTAGCATACTCTTCAATAGAAGCTGCATCAACTGTTCCACCACTAGCACCAGTTGCACCAGTTGCTAAGTTGAATACCTGTGAGTATGTTCGACCTGCACCATCATCATCTTCATTAGAAATTTCTAGAAAGTTATGTACATTCTTTTTAGCCCAAACTGAAACTGTGTAAGAAGTTCCACTTGTAAAAGTAAAACCCTGTTGTCGAACCGCAACAATTTTATTATCACCAGAAGCACTAGCAACAACACCGTCTGCGTTTGTTGTTCCATCAGGAGACTTAACAGCATTCGTATTAACTGTTGTAGCATTTGTCAATGTTGATGTTGATGTAATCCAAGTTGTTCCAAAATCAGCTGACTGAAGACAAGTATTGGTTGATGATTCTTCAAGTAACCAACCTCTTAATCTACCCGTATTCGCAGGATCAGAATGATAATCTTGTCTAATAGTATTAGCTGCAAGCGTCTCAACCAATCCAATACTATTGATTCTTGTAGCAGAAGAACTACGGGAAAAATTCAATTGTGATGGGACTGCACCAGTAGAATTTAATGATAAAGTACTTTTTACTGTTGACATATTATTCGATCCTTTGTTCTAAATATTTATGAGTATATGTTTGTATTTATAATAATGTGTGTACTCAATTGTGTGTTAAACTTTTTTATTATTGTTGTTTGATGGTTTAGTGTTGTTGACCATTTGATTATCATACTTGTCACACTTGCTGTCCACCCGATAATTCCCTACCAACAGTCAAATTCCCCACATCGGTAGCGTCACCGTCTGAGCTGAAACTAAACTTGTCTATGATATTGTAGGTAGTGTATCCACCACTAGTATATCCGCTAACTGTCGAAGACTGCCCAGCTAAAGAATACCTACCCACCGTTAAATTACCTATGTCGGTAGCGTTATTATCAGAAGAAAAAGAAAATTTATTAATTACATTAGCCGCAGATGATTTTCCCCCCGAATTATACCCATTGGTAAATGATGATTGACCAACACCATGTTCCATCGTAATCGAAAGATCGCCTACATCAGTGGCATCTCCATCCGAACTAAAACTAAACTTATCAATGACATTTGAACCTACGCCTCCGCAAGTATAGCCATGCGTTGGTGAGGATTGCCCCCCACAGTACGCCCTAGAGACAGATAAATTGCCTACGTCTGTCGCATCATTATCTGCAGCAAAAGTAAATTTGTCGATAACATCCACTCCAGCGTTACCACCAGACGTATAACCATGAGTTTCATATGATTGACCCGCCATGTATCTTCTCGCAAGGGTTAAATCGGCTATGTCTGTCCCATTACCATCAGTAATGAAACTAAATTTATCTATATCAACGACAATTCCCGCCTTCACCCCACCAGTATTGTACCCGTTAGTGGAGGACGAATTTGAAGACCCTTGTCTTGTGGCTGTAGATAAATCACCAACGTCAGTAGCGTCACCGTCTGAGCTGAAACTAAATTTATCTATTATATTATAATTACTACTAGAAATTTGCCCACCACTTGAGTAACCAGAAATTGTGCCGGGAAACGTCCAAGGCTGTACATCACCATCACCACCACCAACATT
>Ga0233434_1001123_pt1 | contig 27452 bp, 25 predicted proteins | sample SI_122_August201_4_FD_182738 | JGI IMG/M metagenome (GOLD analysis project Ga0233434, IMG submission 182738) | Seawater microbial communities from Saanich Inlet, British Columbia, Canada - SI_122_August2016_120_MG | ecosystem: Environmental > Aquatic > Marine > Inlet | place: Canada: British...
ATGATAGTTGGAATATGCTTAAAGAAATGAATGCTGATTATGTAGTTGTATTTCTGAGTGCTCAAAAAATAAATGATAATCTTGAAGATAAATTATATGTTTTAGGTGGTGGTGGTGATGAATCTAAGGTTGTATGGTTTGCACGAATTGCCGAACTTCCAGCTGGAAAATATTTAAAATCTGATGGTATTACTGGTACAAACTATTTTCATGAACAAACAATGCTAGGTAAAATGATTCCATTTACCCCTACAGTATATTATAATCCTGATACTCAAGAAAACTCTGCAATTTATAAACATGGATTTGTTGAAATTCTAAGTAAAGATATTGCATATGATTCTGATAATGATCCATTAAAGTTAGTTTATGCATCACCCAGTTTTATGAGGGAGAAAGGCGGACATATGAGTATTGTATTAGTTTATGAAGTGAATAAAAATTATATTCCAATAACACCTCTTACATAAAATTTTAATTAAAAATATTTTTTATTTTTTTCCACTTTCAATTGATTTTAAAAATTTCCTAAGATCTTCTACTTCTTTTTTAGATGCTTTTCCTTCTAAAAGATCTAAAAGAACTCTAAAGTTTTTTGCCATTAATGGACTTTGTTTCATAGATTGTTCATGTTCAATTCTCATCTGAGTTTTTCTGTGCCAATTTCCAATCAAAATAGCAGCTGGAATGTATATTACTAAAAATACAGCAACAAATATCCATAGATTAGAAAAAAGATCTCCCAAAAAATCAATTTGTTCTATTAATAATCTATAAAAAATTAAAACAAAATTTACAAATGACATTGCAAATACTAGATACATTCCATGTCCTTGACGAAAATCATACCATCGTCGTCTAAACCATGTATTATTCATAGAATTTTATAGATTTTAATTAATTATGAACTATGTAGTTTAATTTTTTCAATAATGAGATAACATATATTTTATGGAATTCTGAATGAATGACAAATTTTGTTGGATGCGGTATATGGTTAAATGTTTTATGACCTAATACAAAAAATAATGTAGAAATTAATATTTTTTAGTTTAATCAAAATTTATACATATAAGAAAAAAATTGATTTTATGAAATTTATTGTGACTGGTGGAGCTGGATTTATAGGAAGTCATCTTACAAAATTTTTAATAAATAATGGTCATGATGTAATTGTAATTGATGATTTAAGTCGTGGAAGTATGAATAATTTACATGATATTAAAAATAAAATTGATTTTAGACAATTGGATATATCAAATTATAATTCAATCCAAAACGTAACCCAAAATGTTGATGGCATATTTCATCAAGCAGCATTGGGTTCAGTTCCGCAATCATTTCAAGAACCTAAAGAATACTATAAAGTAATTGCAATTGGTACAGAAAATATTTTAAAACTAGCCAAAAAATTAGATTGTAAAGTAGTTTATGCTAGCAGTTCAAGTGTATATGGTAACCAAACAAAATTTCCAATTTCTGAAGATGCTGAAAAAACCCCACTAAACCCTTATGGGGAATCTAAACTTCAAGCAGAAAAATTTGCTCAAAAATATGCACAAGATAATGTTAAGGTGATTGGTTTACGTTACTTCAATGTTTTTGGAATTGGTCAAAATCCAAATTATGCTGGTGTTATTCCTAAGTTTATTGAACGATTATTGGAACATAAACCACCTATTATTGAAGGCGATGGTACTCAAGTCCGAAATTTTGTTTATATTGATGATGTTGTTCGTGCAAATTGGATGGCATTTGTTAGTTCTGTAGATCATGCATTTCTTAACATAGCAACAGGAATTACTACTTCTGTGAATGATTTAGCAAAAATAATGATTAATTTAGCAGGTCAAAAATTAGAACCTGAATATGTTGATTCAAGACATGGAGATATCAGAAAAAGTCAGGCAGATACTAGTCTTGCAAAAAAATTGATAGGTTGGGAACCTGTCTTTTCTTTAGAAGAAGGTTTGAAAGAAATTTTCCCCAAAAATAATTAATTACTGTTTAATCAATTTTTCATAGAATTCAATATATTTTGGAAGCAAAACATCCCATGTCATATTCTTAATGATAAAATCATAGCCATTTTCAGTAATCTCTTTAATTTTTTCATTATTATCTAATAATTGATTAATTGCATTTGTTAATTTTTCTGGTTCTTCATTGGAAACTAAAATACCGTTAACATCATTTGTTATAATTTCTGAAATTCCTTCAATATCTGTTGCAACTACTGGTATTTTTAAAAAGAAAGCTTCTTTGATGACATTAGGTATATTATCAATTCTTGAAGGAACTACAACAATATCTGATAATTTTAAAACCTGCATTGCTGATTCCCAATCTAAGTTTGTACAATATACTACTTTGGCATTTATTTTCCCTTCAATTTTTTTTAAAATATCCATTCCTTTCTCATAACTATTTCTTCCAATATACACAACTTGTTTTTCATTTTTTGTAATTTTCCCTTCAATTTTTTTTAATTTCTCTATATCTATTGGCCCATAAATATAATCAAAGTCTAAATTCAATTTTTCTTTATAGGCTTGCTTAACATTTTTTGAATTTGTTAATAGTTTATCTGCCCATTTTAAAATATTAGCTTCTTTGTTTTTTACTTTTGTTGAAGTTGTTTTAGAATGTAATGCATCAATTTGTTCTGAATACACCCCATGAATAGACAAAACTTTTTTCTTTGCTTTTGTATACTTCATCGCAAAAGCTGAAGGAAGATTAAATGCATGAACAATATCATATGTTTTTCTTCCTGAAATTGTTTTTAAGACACTTGACACTGCAAAAGTTGGATTTTTCAGCTTTTTTATAGGAACATGCGGGGCATGCATTAATTCTACATCGAATCCATTTTCCTGAAGTTTATCTGCAACTCTTTTTGCATGACCTCCAATACCTCCAGAATATTTAGGTGCAATGAAAAGAATTTTCATAACTATGCTCTTGATATTAGGTTATTAATTGAAATGCTTTTGTGTAGACAAAATATGAAAATTTAGAAAGTAACATAAGGTGAAAGATTCTTCATAATTCTGTATTTATGAAAACTGTTATTGTTCTTGGAACCAGGCCTGAAATTATAAAATTGGCCCCAATCATTAAAAAATTGAAAAATAGTTCCCTAATTTTTACTGGTCAACACTATGATTATGACATGAGCTTACAATTCATTAAACAGTTAGGATTACCTACACCTAATTATTCTCTAAACATCTCAAAAACCAATCCTTCTCAACAAATGGGTGAAATAATAATTAAATTATCAAAAATTTTATCAAAAATTAAACCTGATACAGTAATCGTTCAAGGTGATACTAACACTGTATTGGCTGCATCAATTTCTTCATTAAAATCAAAAATCCCCGTTAGTCATGTGGAATCAGGTCTTAGAAGTTTTGATTGGAGAATGCCTGAAGAACATAATCGAATAGCAACTGATCATATGTCTGAATTACTTTTTGCACCTACAAAAAATTCCAGAAAAAATCTTGAAAATGAAAAAGTTCATGGAAAAATTTTTGTTACTGGAAATACTGTGATTGATTCCATCAATATGTATTCAAAAATATCTGCAAAAAAAAGTTCTCTAGAAATACTGCATGATGAATATATTCTAGTTACTCTACATAGAGCTGAAAATGTTGATAATAAAACAACACTTTCTTCAATTATTAGTGCAATTCTAAAATCAAACGCAAATTTTATTTTTCCAATACATCCTAGAACAATTAAACGATTAAAAGAATTCAAATTATATGAAAAATTAAAACAATCTAAAAATGTGATTTTATTGAATTCTGTTGGTTATTTTGAAATTTTAGAATTAATGAAGAATTGTTCTTTCATACTTTCTGACTCCGGTGGAATTCAAGAGGAAGCTACTGCTACATCTATAAGAAAAAAAGTGTTGGTTATGAGAAAAACTACTGATAGACCCGAATCTGTAAAAAATGGTTTTTCTACAGTTATTGGAACTCAAGAATCAAAAATCATGAAAAATATCAAAAAAACACTAGATGATCCTAAAATAAAATCAAATAATATGCCATTTGGCAAAGGTAATTCCAGTGAAAAAATAATTAAAATTTTAAAGAATAATTTTTAATATCTTCATATGATTGAATGATATCTGACACGACTTTTTCCCAAGAAAATTTTTGAACCATTTTTAATGATTCATTCCCCATAGAATCTATCTTTTCAGAATTTTCTAATAATTCACAAATTTTTACTTCCAATTCTTTTGAGTCATTAACAAAATATCCATTTTTTCCATGAATCAAAACATCATCTGGTAATGTTCCTGATATTGCTAAAATTGGTAGTGAAGATGCCATATATTCAAGAACTTTGATAGGTAATGCATTTTCGGTTACTGTAGTTCTTTTTAATGGTCCTATAGCTATTGATGCATCACTAATTTGTTGTGGAAGTTCATTTCTGTTTATCCAACCTCTAAATTCTACATTACTTTCTAGATGTTTTTCTTTTACCATACTCTGAAGTCTTTCCATCTCTGGTCCATCCCCTAATAACACTATTCTCACATCTGAAAATTTTTGAATAACCTGTGGAAGAGATTCAAGCAATACATCTAATCCTCTATGGTGATACATTACACCCGAAAAAACAATTTTTTTTGATATCTTTGTTGTTGATCTGAAAAATTTTAAATCAACTCCATTAGGTATTATTTCAATTTTCTCAAATGGAACATTATAGAATGTGTGCATAATTTTTTTTGTATTTTTATTCACAACAAGAATTTTTGTTGCATTTTTTAATGCACGAGTACTAACCATTTTTTCTATTCTTCTTTGTAATGATTTTATCCCTGATGATTTATCATAAATTGCATCGTCAATTTTGACTAAAACTGGAATTTGTAATTTTTTTGCACATGTAATTGCAGCATTTGGAACAAGATGGAATGGATGAAAAATTGTTAACACAAAATCAAATTTTTCCTTCTCACCTAGTTTGATTCCTTCTTTTTCAAGATTTGACTTACATCTTCTAGCAGCTACTTTAAGATTTGATTTTGAAGGGGTTTGTACATAAACAATTTTAATATTTGAATGAAGATTAGGAGAATACTTTTCTCCATTTAATTCTAAATCAGGTGTAAGTACAGTTATTTTGTGCCCTATTTTTGCTAAATTGTTTGCTATTTCAGTTCCAACAATAACTGAACCTCCACTATGAGGGGCAAAACGAAACACCATGAGCAGAATGTTCACTATGTTTAACCTTTTATTTAAGCACTAAAATGTTATGCTATTAATTGTCATTAAATTATGAAAACCTAAAAGATTGGATATCTAATTCTGAACTAATCGTTTCCAACACTAATAATGAAAATTATGGGGGTGTTTATTCATTTTATGATGAGAGTAAAAAAAAATATAGTTTTCTTTATCCTGAAATTACGGGATATTCTGCAAGCACTCTAAGTTTTCTACATGAAATTTCTCCTGATTCGAAATTAGATGAACTAGCAAAAGCAAACACAACTTGGCTGATCAATATTTTTCAACAATTTGATTCAATTGTACAGGGAATTTCTTCTGACAAAAAACGTCAAAAATTTGCGTATACTTTTGATGCTGCAATTTGTGCAAAAGGATTGTTGGATTATTATAAAATTAATAACTCTTCAGAATTATTAGATGCCGCAAAATCCCTTTTGACTTGGATTGTACCTGCAATTAACAATGATGGCACCGTTTTACCATACAAAAACCTTGAATCAAATAATTTTGAAGAAGATTCAGATGTTTGGTATAGACAAAAAGGAAATTTACACATCAAAATCTCTATTCCTTTTGTACAAATGTATGAATTAACAAGAGATGAATCCTTTCTTAACGTTGCAAAAAAATTGTGTAATACATACCCAAAATACGTCCAAAGAGATGGTAGTCTTTCTATGCATGAAAATACAGATGTGATAAATCTTCATACTCTTTCTTATGCTCTAGAAGGATTGTTGTTTTCATATGCTTCTACAGGCTCAAAACAATATCTAGAATGCTGTATGAATTGCCTGAATTGGTGTTCAAAACAAATAGATAATGATGGAAGCATAAATTTATGGTTCAATTCTAAACATTCTTCAAAATCTATCTATCCAATTGCACAAATTGTACGTTTAATGTTGCTTGTAGATTCTATAGATAAAACAAACCATTATTCTGAAAATGTCAAAAAATTAATTGAATTCATGCATTCTCTTCAAGCAATAAACTCAGATACAAAAATTAATGGTGGATTTTATGAAGAATTTTACAAAACAATATTTGGATGGAAGAAAAGAAAAAAGATTAATTCTTGGGGATCTATGTTTGCTGTTCAAGCATTATTTTGGTATGAAAACTTTGAAACAATTGATTTTAAAAAATCTATTTGGAGCTTATACTAGTTTTTTCCAAACATTTTTAGAACCGTATTTGAATTATTTTTAAATTTAATTTTTCCTACACAGTCATAAATCATTTTAACTTTTGATTTTTCATAAATATCATTTATTACAAAATTATCAATTGAATGATTTTGAACAAGACAAATACAAGAATATTTTGAAATATTTTCATCAGTTAATTTTTTAATATTTTTAAATTCTAAACCATCCAAAAAATTCTCAATAAGATATTTTTCAATTAATTGTGGATTGAAATAAGGATCATATCCTCCTACTTTAAATCCCCTTATTGTTAATTCATTCAAAATTTTGAAACCTGGCGAATCTCTCATATCTCCAACATCTGGCTTGTATGATAAACCACAAACTAGAACAGATTTTTCAATAGAATGATTTTCTAAATACTCTTCAATATTTTGGCATATGTGTTTTGGAATATCTAAATTAACTTGAAGAGCGTTTTCAATAGTTGAAAATTTTAAGTTATTTTCATTAGCTGCTTGGAGTAAAAATCTTGGATCTTTTGGAATACAATGACCTCCCGCACCGGCTCCTGGGTAAAAAGGCATAAATCCAAATGGTTTTGTTTTTGCTGCATTAATTACTTCATTTACATCAATTTTTAATTTTTCACATAAAATTCCTAATTCATTTACTAATGATATATTCACAAGTCTAAATGCATTTTCATATGATTTTACAACTTCAGCAATCTTTGCTGAAGAAACTCTGTGAAGATTAGAGTGATTTACTGGATTGTATAATTTTTGAGTTATTTTGAATGTAACATCATCTGAACAATATATTATTCTTGGAATGTTGTCTAGATTCCATTTCTTGTTTTGTGGATCGATTCTTTCCGGACAAAAACATAATCCAAAATCTTCTCCAATTTTATATCCATATTCATGAATAATTTTTTCCATTTTTTCAGTTGTACCTCCACCAATCGAACTTTCAATTACAATTATGTCTCCTTTTTTAGATGTAGCAAGAAATTCTTTAATTGCATTTTTTACGTATACATCTGATTCAATACTCTTTGTAGAAATTGGTGTATGTACACAAATAATTCCAATTTTATTATTTTTACTTTTTTTAGAAAGATGTGATAAAGCCAGTAAGCCATTTTTTCTAGCGTCTAAGTATTCTTTTTTAATATTTAATTCTGTTTCATTTAATTCATTATTTTCTAGTCTTTTGATTCTATTTTGATTTATTTCAATTCCTATGACATTGAATCCGCCATTAGATAATTTTACTGCTAATGGAAAACCCACATAACCTAAACCAAAAATCTCTATCAGGCATGAATTCTTATTAATTGATTCTAAAGTCTCATGTAACAAAATTTTGCCTCTTTTTAGTATGTTCCATTTTCATCCTAAACCTATTGCTCTATAATTTAATTTATTAAATTTTCTTGGATCTAATACTCTTCTTGCATCAATGATATTTTTTGTTCTCATATTTTTAGAAAATATCTCGGGTTTTAATTCTGTGTATTCTTTCCAATCTGTAAGAATTATGCAACAATCAGTATCTTTTATGCAATCTGAAATTTTTTTATAGTAATTAATTTTATTCTTGTAAATTTTTTCAAAATTTTCAATTGCCATGGGATCATGTACATTAATTTTAAAATTCTTTTTTAATAGCTTATTTACTAATTTGATTGATACTGACTCTCTAATATCATCAGTATCTTTTTTGAATGATAACCCAAGAATTGAAATAATTATTTTCTTATTTTTTAGTTTTAAATCTTCTAAAATTTGTAAGATTTGTTTTGGTTGTGACTTGTTTATTTTTTCAACTGCTTCTAATAATTGATTTGGACTGCCAAATTTTTTTGAAAAATTTATCATTGCAGAAAGATCTTTTGGAAGACAGCTTCCTCCAAAACCAGGCCCAGCTTGTAAAAATTGTGCACCAATTCTGGGATCTCTTCCAATCGCATGTGCAATTTGATTAACATCTACAGAAGGTAGTTTTTGACAAATATTTGCTATGGAATTTATAAAACTAATCTTTGTTGCCAAAAATATGTTATTTGAATATTTTATCATCTCAGCCGTAGTAAAATCAGTTTCTATTATTTCTGGTAATTTTTGATAAAATTGTTTATAGTATTCTTTGAGTATTTTGTGTTCGTTTTTTTGTTTGGATCCAATTACAATCAAATGAGGATATTTTAGATCATTTATTGCTCTTCCTTCTCTAAGAAATTCTGGATTTACATTAACTATTACGTTTGAATTTTTTTTAAAAATAGGCAAAACTATCTCAGATGTTGTAGTGGGAATTACAGTGCTTTTGATTACAACCACATGTTGTGATTTTTTCTTTTTTAATGTCTCTGATAATTGAAAAATTGCCTTTTTAAAATTTTTTAAATCAATTTTTCCATTTTTATCAGATGGTGTTCCCACTGTTACAAATGTAATATCCGTATCAAGTATGCTTTCAAATTTATTGGTAAAGGAAATTGTTTTCTTTTTTAATGAATTTCTTAATAATTTTTCAACGTCTGGTTCATAAAAATCAGGTTTTCCATTTGCTATTCCATCTAATTTTTCCTTATCTATTTCAATACCTGTTGTTTTGTTACCTAAATTAGCATTTACTACCGCTAAGGATAATCCCACAAATCCTAGTCCAATAATTGAAATTTTGATTTTTTTCATAAATTCTCACTTTATTTTCGTCTCAATGAAACAAGAACGTCTACATAAGAGTCAGGAGTACCAATATCTACTCTCTTTTCATTTTTATTTAATAACACTCCTATAATTTTTTTATTTTCTTTAATTGCCATATTGAATGCTTTAGCAAGTTGATTTTCTGCTTTGGTATTTTTCTTAACTTTTTTTAAGTATTTGAAAATTATTGGTTTGAAAATATAGATGGCAATTATCGCATATTTTGATTTTGGTTTCTTAGGTTTTTCTTGCATTTCTTTAATCTCAATTACTCCTTTCTCTAATTTGGGACCGTTTACCACCCCATATTTTGATGGATCAGAAACTTCCTCTAAAAGAAAAGCAAGATCTGCTTTATGTTTATTGAAACATGATTCTAATCTTCTTAAATGATTATTATTTCTTGAAATTACAATGTCATCTCCTGCATGTAACAAAAAGTAATCATTACCTACAAATTTTTCCCCTTTTTCAATTGCATCACCAAAACCTATTGGTTTTGGTTGGTAAGTAAATGAAATATTGCATTTATCTAATTTCTTAAAATAATTTTCTAATTCTTTAGCTAACTCCATTTTCTTTTCTTTTTTTAAGAATTTTACAAGATCCGTGTCTGGTGTAAAATGATCTTCTACTGCTCGTTTAGTTTTTCCTACAACGAAACAATAATCTTTAATGTTGTATTCAAATAATGATTCAAAAATTACTTGAAGTATTGGTTTTAATGTTAATTCTCCTTTTGATGTAGTTGAATAAATTGGCAACATCTCTTTTGGTAATTCTTTTGTTAAAGGTAATAATCTAGTACCTAACCCTGCAACAGTTAAAACACATTTCATACTATTTCACTTAATTCCTCTTAATTATCTCCTAAGTATTTTCCTTTAATCATCTCTTCATAAATTTCAGCTTCACGTTGTTCCGTACTGTTTCCATCAAATGATTTTGATTTCTTTAGTGCTTTTTGTGACAATTCTTTCTTTAAATCATTATTTTCTAAAATTCTTAAAATTTCTTTTTTAACTGATTCTGGTTTGATTTCTGAATAAATAACTGAATCTTCTAATCCATCTGATAAATGTTCAACAGGTTTTGACACAATTGCTGGTAATCCTGACGCCATTGCCTCCAGAACTGGTATGGGGAGTCCTTCGATAGATGGATTGTACATAGATACAAAAAGATCTGCAGAATTATAGTAGTCTTGAATTTTATCATTATCTACACTTTTGATGAATTTAATTTTCTTTTCTAACTTGAGAAAATTTGATAAATTAACCAAATTTTCATATTCTTCTCCGTCTCCAATTATCAGTAGAGTTACATCTAGATCTTTTATTGCTTTGATAAGACAATCATGATTTTTTCTGGATGTTAGTCTTCCTACAGTAATTATTGTGGGTTTTTCATATTCAAAAATTTTTTTCCCATTTTGAAATTTTTCAAGATTTATTCTATTGTATAATATCTCTGGTTTTTTTTGACACATTTCAATTACATATGGTTCAATAATTTTGTAAACAATAGTAATTTTATCTGCTATTTTCAGAACAAATGGTTCTATGGATTTTCTATAATATTTCAATGCAAGATATTTTTTATAATTTCTTTGTTTTTCAAATTTTCTTTTTGTATCATATTGAACATGCAATGAAACAAAAAATGGAATATTATATTCTTGACTACATTTTGCACCAATCCATCCCTCAAGTAATGCGTTATAGGAACGTATTACATCAGGATTGATCTGTTTGATTATTTTTAATACTTTATTTTTCTTAGAGTTTTTATTCAGCAAATTAATTTTTCCAACTGAATAGATTTTTAATTTTGCATTACCTGCAATTTTTTGAACTTTTATTTCATCTATGTCTTTTTCTGTAAATGAAATTATGTGAATTTCAGAAAAGAAATTTTTTGGATTGTAATACCTATCTTTAATTTCTCCCTTTTCATAGTATGCTATAATGGGATCATTTGGAAAAATACATAATTTCATTTTGTTTCCCTCTCTAAATTTTCTTTAATTGTTGGCCATGGAATTGGTCGTTCTAATAATTTTTCAAGTTTTCTAACATCTTCCAAAAACAAACCCTGAAGTTTCATTTTTGTCTCTTCAGACATTTTTGGTTTTTTACCTTTTTTATTTAATATTGTGCGAAGCATGTTTTCTCTATTTTTATTTGGAAAAACTTTTTTTGCAATTTTTGAAATAGTTTTGTTTTTTACAATATTTGTTCCAAAACTCCCAAGTGGCTCAGAATATGCGTTATACTGTTTTTCAAAATTTTCTGGAATTTGGGTTTTAACACCTAAAAATTCTAAAATATCTTTGATGGCTGTTTTTGTATCTTTGACTGTCTCTTCAAAAATTAAAATTTTTACATTTTCTTTTCCAAATATGTTAAGATAATTTTTTACATGTTCAAAAAACATACTTACTGGAATTGATTTTTTTAAATGACTCTTTTGTTCATCATTAGATAAAAAGTTCTCAAAATCTTGTTCAAATGTTCTTTTTACATTTCCTGTTCTTAAATTATTAAGATAATCTGAAAATGTTCGTTCAACAGGATCTCTTAATGTAATAATGATTTTTGCATCAGGTATTTGTTTTTTTATTTTGAGTGATGCTTCATGACTTGCTAAATATCCTGCACTAGCCTCCCCAATTACAATTTCATCTTTAACATTTTTAAAAAGATCTAAATACTTTTTTTCAGTATATCCTCTAAAATCATTTGGTATAAAATATCCTGGCTCCTTAACAGGTGACATAAAGATCTCTGGTATTGTTTTCAAATAATTATAAAGTGAAGTTGTTCCAGATCTGGGAGCTCCTACAATAAAAAAAGTTGGCCAACTATCTTTAGTCATTTTTATCTCCTTTAGTCATTGTTTTTATTTCAGATATTGCTGATTTGAAAAGTTTTCTTGTTTTTTGATCTATCAGATAAGTAATTCCTAGGTATAACCCAACTGCAAAAATTACATATGGTATCACACTTGGTAAGAATTCAAAAATACTTTCTTTATACACCAAATTTTCTTTTATCAAATAATATACAATACCAAATGATCCTATACTTGTCAACAAATATTTGAATATGATATATTTGTCAAATGATGGTGAAATTTCCCTTCTTACTAAGATGTACAAATATGATGTATATGGAATATGTGTGATTAGAGCTATGAGTGCCCAAGTTTCAACCATTTTTACTTCCGACATCACACTGTCATTTATTATTAGTAAAACTACAACTAATGAAATGCTATATGTTAAAGCCTGATAAAGAGCCAGTGTTGGAATAAAAAATAATTTACTTTTAAGATATGACTTCAAAGATGCTTTTTCATTCATATCTACTTTTTCAACCCCTGTTAAAACTGATGAAAATACTTTCACTAAACTGAATTGAAAAATTAGTGGTACAAGAAAAATTACTACTGACACTCCCTCTCTATATAATGGATTTAATGTAAATAGTCCTGGTTCTGCAAAAACTATTGCCATGGCACACATTGGAAAAGAAAAGTACAATACACGACTAAAGTTTTCTTGAAAAATCTCTTTTTTTCCACCACCTAAAAGTTTTGGATAAAGTGCTATATTGATTTTTGAAGCATGTACTACTGACTGAGAAATTGCAATCGCTGCGCCCCAATATGCCACTGCACCAACTGCTCCTGAAATTAATGTAAAAATTACTATATCTAAATTGTAAATTATTCTATTGATTTGAGGATATGTTGGAATCCAAAAAAGTTTCAACCATTTTTTTAATCTATTAAAACTAAATTCTTCAATCAAATTACCTCTAAGTTTGAAAAATAAATAACTCAAACTAGTAATAGTTGAACCAAAAATTGTTAAGATGGCTCCCACTAATCCTAAATCTAGAACATAAACTAATCCAAATCCTAAAGGAATTTTTGCTAATTCGAAAATTAATAAATTATATTCTACCCAGTGTGGTTTGTAACCATAACTAATAGCTGTAAGAACATTTCTAAAAAAATACGTTGGAATAAGAATTACAGAAATTAAGATAACTGGTAAATCTATTTTCATATTTAAACTCATAATCAATAAGAGTACTACGTAGGAAGTAATTCCTAATAATGAAAATAGTCCTGAGGAAATAATTGCAGTACGACCAGAATTAGTTCCTCGTGCAATTTCACGAGTAACCCACATTGTGGTAATTGGTGAAATGATTAGAACATATGATATTAAAACACCGATTAAACTCCAAGTACCAAATTCATCTTGACTTAATTGTCTGGTGACAATTAATGTAAATATTAATCCTGTAAATATACTTGCTATTGAAATTATAAATGAAATTAAACCAGAATATGTTACACGAATACTTGACAATTTACATTTTCCTTTTGATTTTTAAAGATTCTATAATTTTTCTATTTACATTCAAATTTTTGTGAATTAAAATATATTTCATTTTATGATCTCCCTTTACATATCATAATAAATGAACGTCCATTTTTTAAATATCTTTTTGAACGAAGAAAATTAAAGAGACTTTTTTCAAATATTTTTTCATTGATAATATCAGGAATATTGAATAAAATTTTTTTCAGTCCAAACATTAACCATTTTGGATGAGGATCATATCCTTCCACTTCAATTTTATAGTCATTTTTAAAAAATTCTGCTTGTTGTGAATAATTCAAGTAAGACCTTCTTTCTTCTATTGTATATCCTTTGAAATTGAAATGTCTACTCATTTTGTTATTTCCATTTAGAATTATTTTACAATTTTTTCCTGCAACTCTTTTTGTTTCTAAAATAGCTCTTTCCCAATCTTGCCCAAGACCTTTTAAGTCTTGAAAAATTTGAACAGCTAAAATATTTGGAAAAATATCATTACGAAACGGTAATGAAGTTGCATTACAACATATGAAATCTGCCTTGGGTTCAAGCTTTTTTGCACTTTGTAATGATGAAAATGAATAATCAATTCCAATTTTATGTTGAGCATTTGTAAAATGCACCAAAACACCTGTTCCACAACCAATATCTAAAACTAATTCTGAATTCAATTTTGAAGCCAAATATGCAATATAAAATCTTGAATCAAACCAATTTCGCCAAAATGTTCTTGGTTCATTTTTCATAAATGTTTCATATACCTGTCTGATCATCCATTAACCTCTTAATCTCTAATCAAATAATAATAATAATAAATTTGTCCACATAATTAAAATCTCAAGATTAAATTATTAAGTACATTATATGTTCTTAAATCAAAAATGAAAGATAAAATTTTATTCTTTGTTGATGGTTGGTTTTTTCATTATGGTATAGCTAGAGATCTTCAAAACAAGTATGATTGTGACATATTTGCAATAATTGATGTAGAGGATAAAGCAAAACAATTTTTTGAACATCAATCATTTGTAGATTTTAAAAAAACTTGGTATCATTTAGACAATATTTCTTATCCAAAAAAACCTGATCTGAATTATTTAGAAAATATAGAAGAAAAATACAATATTGATCTTTGGAAAATTGCTTATTCTGATCGATATTTTTATCGATATAATAAATTTCATAAGTTTGATCGTAACGAAATACTTTCATTACTTGAACAAGAATGCCGATTTTTTGATAAAGTCCTAGAAGAGACCAAACCAAATTTCTTAGCAACCTTTATTCCTATTCATCATCATCATTTTCTTTTACATCAGATGTGTGAAAATTCTGGTATTACTCCTCTTACTTTAGCAACGGTGAAATTATGGAAGAGAATGATGATTTCAAAAAAACCATTCATTTTTGATTTACCACTTGCTCAAAATAACACTGAATCTAAAATTATGCAAGATGAAGATTTACAAGAATTTCTTAAAAATTATGATCCATCAAGGCAAATGAATGCTAAGAAAAAGGCAAATTTTGAGGATAATAAGATTCAGAGATACAATTCAATCTTTAAATTTTTTATTACTCCAAATACTGTTTCATTTAAAAAAAAATATTCAAATTATGGCCGAACAAAACATACTGTATTTAAAAATAAAGTATTAAATCATTTTCAAAAAAATAATCGTAAATCCTTTCTTGATAAACACTCAACAAAAGATATAGATACACATCTCAATTTTATTTATTTTCCTCTTCACTATGAACCTGAAAGAATACTTTTAGTAGATAATCCCTATCATTCTGATCAAATTTCTGTTATTTCAAATATAGCAAAATCTATTCCTGTAGGGTATGAATTATTTGTTAAAGAGCATCCATTTATGGAAACTATTGGATGGCGTGATACTTCATTTTACAAAGAATTACTAAAATTATCAAATGTAAAACTAATACATCCTTCTGTTAAGAATGATGAAATTATTAAGAAAAGTTCACTTGTAATCGCTATTGCAGGTAGTACAATCATTGAAGCTGCATTTTATAAAAAACCCTCGATTGTTTTTGCCCATCAATTATTTTCCATTCTTTCATCTGTAACGACTTTAGAAAAAATAGAAGATCTTCCGGGTGCAATTAAAAAATCACTTGAAACAAAATTCGATTATAATACTTCATTAAAAAATTTCATCACTATTATTGAAAATAATTCATTTGAATTTGATTTTCTTGGTTTAGCTGCTGAATTTGCATACAAATTTGGATTTAAGGGTCCAGTTATGGATTCTTACTTAAATCCTGAAGAGATTAAGAATTTTCTTGATAAACATAAAGAATCATTTTCAATGTTATCTGATGAGTATATTAGAAAAATAAAATTTCACAATCAATAAATTTTGATTATGTGAATGTAGGAAGACTAATTTAGGATTATTTTTTTATATTCGATATTACAATGTCTAAAACCTTATTTTCCAACAATGGTGTATTTTTATGTGGACATAGAAAAAGTGGGACTACCTTATTGCTTAATCTATTAGACAGTCATCCAAATTTGTCAGTTTATCCTGCTGATAGTGGATTTTTTTTTAAATATTATCCACTTTGTGAAATTGAAAATTATGATAATGACAAAAAAATTAATGAAATGATAAAAACTGTTATTGGCACTTTAGAAATTGAATTTTCAAAATTAGATTCATCCAAATTTGATTCTATAGGTTTCGATATGGAAAAATTTAAAGAAAATTTCAAAGAAATAGCCTCAAAAACGGATCTTAGTCCTAAAAATATGTTAATTTCTTTACAAATTGCATTTCAAAATATTCTAACAAAATTGAATACCCATACAATGTGGGTTGAGAAAACCACTTCAACTGAAATTTATGCATCTGATGTTTTTGAATGGTTTCCAAATACCAAATTCATACATGTTATTAGAGATCCACGAGATAATTGGGGGTCATTAAAATCTGGTTGGGAGAAACGATATAAGAATTTCAATGATTCTAAAGAACGTCTTTTACAGAGTTTGATTGAAAGAGGGAAATTGGGTATGGAAATGGCAATAATAAATCAGAAATTATATGGTGATGATAACTACATGGTTTTAAAATATGAAGATTTAACTAATTATCCAAAAAACAATATGGAAAAGATTGCAAAATTTTTAGGCATTCCTTTTGATGAAACATTACTTAAACCAACAATCTGTGGAAAGACATGGAAAGGAAATAATTTTGATGGTCTAAAATTTACATCAATTTCAAATACAAATGTACATAGATGGAAAGAACGTATAACTGAGCATGAAGCTCAATTAATTGAATATTATTTTAGGGAGCCAATGAAATTTTTTGATTATGAATTAGTTTACTCAATTTCTGAAACAGCTAATGCTGCTAAAGAACATTATAAATGGTATAATTACGCTCAACCATATTCGTATACTACTACAAGAACAGATTAAATTTTTTTTACAGAAATTATTCTGATAATTTTAATAATTTAGATTCAACTAATTTTTCTTTTGCAAAATTAATTTCTTCAAAGTTTATTCCAGATCGTATAGCTATATCCAATAAAGAATTTTTTCCATCAGAAAAATTTAGAATCCAATTTATTGCATTTTTTTGGATCTGATTTTTTTGGAATCCTCCTTTCGTATTGTATAATCCTTTATTTCCTAATTGTGGCTCACAATACGGGTATTGATTGATAAAAGTTTGATTTTTTTCTAAAACGAATATAATTTTCAAATATTTCTCAAATGAATCACTTAGGTATTGAGATTTGACAAAATCTAAATCATCATTTGATGTATGGTATTCTGGAAAAGTAGTATAAACAGATCTCATTAAACTTCCCACAGGAAGATTAAATCCAGGAGAAGAAAATTGTCTTTCATCACTTCCTGTAGGGAAAAAATCTACAATCTTAAACGGAGAATGAGAATCAACTAATATTTTTTCTACAATTTTGTCCAGAATATTATTTCCTTCTTTGGTTTTTTTATAGGTGCTATTTCCCGCATCTCCAAGACATGTAGCTACAAGACCAAATTTTATCTTCGAAACGTTATCCTTATTCTTTGCTAACCAAGTAATCGCTCCAATTGTTTCAGGTATAAATAAAAAACGATAAGAGTATCTCAAATCTAATGATTTTATACTATTTGCCAAACTTGTTAAAAGAACTACTCCACTTAGATTGTCGTTGCACATGGATGGATGACATATGTAACAAGAAAATAGAATTTCCTCTTCTGTTTGACCTCTAATGAATAATTCTCCATAAGTTAATACTCCATCTTTTAAAGTAGAATCAATTTTTATTCTATACTTACCATCATTCAAATTTTTAAATTGAGAATGACTCATGCAAAAACCCCAATCTTCCTTATAATATGAGGTTCTATATGGAATTGAATCTGGATTTTTGGGATCTGTATAAATGTGCTCCTTTAATTCATCAAGTGAAATTATTTTATCAACAGGAATACTGTAATTCAGAACATGCAAATTGGAATTTTTAAAATCAATAATTTTTCCCCCTTTTTCATTTTCAATATAGGCATCATTGATGTTCCATTCTTTTGGAATTGTCCAGTCAAAAACTTTTGTATTTGTTGGAACTTCATAAACCTTCAATTCAGGAAGATAGTCATTTAAAATTTCTAATGTTTGTCTTACTCCATTACCTGTAATACTTCTACATATCGGAAATAATTTTTTAATTAATCCATACATTTCATTTCCAACATTTGAATTATCAAAATTCCATTCATTCATAATTATGCAAAAATCACCATATATTTAAAAAAGTTCATGTCTACAAATTTATTCTTCTATATATTATAATTGTAAAAAAGGTAGATTTGAATGAATTTTACTGTAGAGATTAAAAACGAAGTTGACGTTAAAGCATGGAATAACACTTTATCAAAATCAACTTTTTCAACAGCAATGCAAACTGCATCATTTCAAAAATATAATGAATTTGGATATGATTCTAAATTGATCTATGTCATTGTTTATGATGCTACTGGTCAAATTGCTGGACAATTATCTACAGTACTTAATTTTTCAGAACACAGAAAAAATCCAAATCTTTTTTCTAAAATTCTAATAAAGAAATTACATTTAGGCTCAAATATTATTTGGAAACAAGGACCAATAATCCATGATCTTGAACATTCTGATGAAATTTATTCACTAATTCTCTCTGCAATTGATAAAATTGCTAAAGAAAATAACATAGAAATGATAAAAGGTACATCTGTTCCACTTGGACCAAAGGTTTCACAAAAATTATTAGAACATCATAACTATAAAGCAAAACCTTGGACTACTTACATAATACCTTTGAATAAAGACTATGAGTCTTATTTTGACTCTCTAGATAAAAGTATTAGATATGATATAAGAAAAAGTGAAAAAAATAATTTAATTTTTGAAATTGGAAATTCTCGTGAATCATTATACGAGTTTGCAGAATTAAAATATACAAAAAGAAATGAAAAAAATAAAATTTCAAATGATAGGAAATCCGTACTAGATTATCTTTGGGATAATGTTTTTTCACAAGGTTACAGAAAATTATTTTTAGTTCGTGATGAAAATCATAATCTTATTGGAGGAATTAATTGTACACATTTTAATCATAATGCAACGCAAACAACTGTGATTAATTCTTCAAAAACTAAAATTAATGGTGGTAGTTTTCTTATTTGGAATACTCTAAAATGGAATATGGAACATGACTTTTCTAATTATAATATGGGAGGTGTTAACCCAAATCCTACTTCAAAAAAAGAACAAGGTATAAAATTTTTTAAAAGTAAATGGAAGGGACAACAAATCCCCGAAATGATTTTTACAAAAATCATTAACAGACAGAAAAGAAATTTTACTAGAGTACTACTTTCTCAACCAAATATTCGATTTTAGCGTAATTTACGATCAAATTCCTTGAATGAATACTTTTTTACGCATTTCTTCTGAACTACACAGTAACTCATAATTGTTATATTTTTTTTCTGTAAAATCATTTATTGTTCCATCTTCAATTACTTTTTTAATTTGTTCATATGCCAATTTGATATCTTTTTTTGGAATAAATCCAAAATGACTCATTTTTTCTGATGATACTTTATAATCACGTTTATCCTCATTCTCTTCGGATATCTCAATCTCACAATTTGTTAATTCACTAATTTTCTTTGCAGCTTCTAATATCGTCATATTCTCTGATACAATATTGTAAGTACCTGTAAGATTTTTTTCAACTGCAAAAACTAGTGAATCCGCAGCATCTTCTACATGTAAAAATGGCCTGTATTGATTGCCACCAAATACAGTGATTTTATTTTCCTTGATAGCTTTTGCAATAAATAAATTGATTACTAAATCAAATCTCATTCTAGGGGAATATCCAAATAATGTTCCAAAACGTAGTATGGTTGGAGCATTATTTAACCACCCAATTGCTCTTTCTGACAAAAATTTTTGTTTTGCATAAAAATCAAATGGTGCAGTTGGAGATTTTTCAGTGATCATTTTATTTGGTTGAGCCCCATATACTGAACAAGTACTGGCAAAAATGTATGTATTAATTCCATGCAGATTACATAACTCTGCAATATTTTTTGTTGCTAAATAATTAATTTCTTCACTAGTTCTAGGCTCAATGCTAGATGCAGGCATTCCCACAATTGATGCTAGGTGAATTACAGCATCCACATCTTTCATAGCTCTAACTGTTGCAGTAAGATTTCTTATGTCGTCTTGAACCAATTCAAAATTTTCATTTTTAAGACATTCTTGAATTGATTCTTTTCCATACCATAAATCATCCATAACTCGAACAGAGTATCCCTTTGTTAGTAATTTTCTTGTAAGTAACGAACCTACATAACCACCTCCACCTGTAATTAGAATTCTCATATTATCTAGTTCTCTATTTCTTAAGTATTTTTAGATATGTATTAGTAGATTTTTGTAGACAAAATCTCTTTTCTAAATACAGTCATTCACAAATTAAAGATATATTTCAATCAGAATAGATTTATTTTGATAATCTCTTAGAAAGAATCTTTCACAATATTTTTCCAAAATTTTATTAAGAATTTAATTTAGAGTTAAATATGCAAGTACCATTTTTTGTTCCTTGGATAAACGGAAATGACAAAAAAGCTGTCTTAAAAACTCTAGACCAAAGATGGTTAACAAATGGTCCAAATTTAAAAAAATTTGAAGAAAACTTTCACAAATTTATTGACACTAAATATTCAGTTGGTGTTGGAAGTGCAACTCAAGCACTACATTTAGCCTTAAGATCATTAAAAATTTCGAAAAACGATGAAGTAATTGTACCAACTTTTACATTTGCTGCAACTGCAAATTCTGTAATTTATTGTGGGGCAAAACCTGTTTTTTGCGATGTTGATAAAGATACTTTTAACATAATTCCTGAAGAAATTGAAAAAAAAATTTCTGATAAAACCAAAGCAGTGATTGTGGTACATTATGGTGGTCAGTCATGTGATATGGATAAAATTAAGAAAATTACAAAAAACAATAATCTACATCTTATAGAAGATTGTGCACATGCTTGTGGTTCTACTTACAAGAACAAAAAATGTGGAAATATGGGAATCATGGGATGTTTTAGTTTCTATCCTACAAAAGTTATTACTACTGGAGAAGGTGGGATGGTTTCAACTAATAACAAAAAAATCTCAGAAAAATTAAGACTATTACGTTCTCAAGGATTATCAATTCAATCTAAAGATCGTGAAAAAAAAGGAAAGTGGAATTATGATGTTGTTGATTTAGGATATAATTATAGAATTGATGAAATTCGTTCTGCATTAGGAATTTCACAACTTAAACGAATTAATAAAATAAATAACTTACGAAAGAATGTTGCTGCAAAATATGATGAATTACTAAAAGATATTCCAGGAATTTCTATTCCTAAAAGAAAATCTGATCGAAATCATATTTATCATCTTTATACAATTAAGGTTGAATCAAACTATCCTGATACAAGAAATAATTTATTTAAAAAATTATTTGAAAAAAAGATTGGTACTAGTGTACAATACATTCCTTTACATTTGATGTCTTATTATAGGCAATTTCTGTCAAAATCCGATTCATTTCCTAATGCAGAGTTACTAAATAACAGTGTGTTATCTTTACCAATTTTTCCAACAATGTCTGATTCACAAATAAAATATGTTGTTAATCAATTAAAATAAATCATTTTTTGACAGTCTTTAGGATTTCTGCAGCTACTCTTTGTGAACCCTTTCCATCTATCATGACTTTTTTAATTTTTTTAAAATTACTTTTTTCATTTTCAACTAATCTAAGAAATTTTTCTAATTTTTTATCTATGTTTTTATCTGCCATTCCTAGATTTATACAAACTCCTCTTTTTTCCCATTCTCTAGCCGTTAATAGTTGATGTTTTTGTTGACAAATTATCGCGAATGGTATCTTACTTAGGGCAAATTCGTATGATGTAATACCTCCTGAACAAATCCCAATCTCAGATTTTGAAATTTCATTCAACATATTTTTTGTTGATTTAACAACTGTCACATTTTTTAATGAGTTTGTTTTTATTTTAGAATTTTTAGTTGATGGACCGAGAATTATTTTTGTTTTGAATTTAATATTATTTTTCTTAATTTGATTTAACAATGAATTTGATATTCCTTTTACATCATATCCTCCAAATGTTGCTAATAGCTTAAATGACTTTGAAATTTTTGAATTTTTTCTATTAACTTTTGTAATTATTTGAAATTTTGGACCTAGTAGGCATTTTGTATTGAATCTATTACTTTCAATTTTATTATTGAATCCTATAAACCCATTTACAAGTAAATCTGCAGAGTAATCTATACTTTTTAAATCTGTAATTACTACTACTTTTACAAATTTTTTTATTAACGAAACAAATTTTTTACTAATTTTATAAATATCTACAACAACTAAATCAATTTCATTTTCATAAATCATTTTTTTTATTTCATTTACATTATTTTTTAAATTTGAATTTTTTTTGGAGATGAATATATTTTGAAAACTATTCTGTTTAATTGTATCAATTGCCCCTCCATAATCTTCTACCAAAAAATATTTTTTAACACCCTTCATTTTTTTTGCAAGATTAATACATCTATAAACATGACCTAATCCTAATTCTTTTGTTTTTGTTTTTCCTCCTGCAGTTCTAAACAATATTTTTAATTGAGTTTTTGTCATGAAAATTTGTATTTTTAATTTGTATATATTTGATATATATATTTATGAAAACCAAATATTAGATAGTTAATAATGAATACCATAGCAATTGTTCAGGCTAGATTTGATTCAGAAAGGCTACCTGGTAAAGTTCTGATGGATATAGAAGATAAGCCTATTTTAGAGCATATTATTGACTCGTTACAAAAATGTAATGAAATTTCAAAAATAGTTGTTGCTACCACAACTAAAGATAATGATGATCTTATTGAAGAACTCTCAAAAAAACTTGGTATTGATGTTTTTCGTGGAAGTTCAGATAATGTTCTTGAAAGATTTTATTTATGTTCTAAAAAATTTTCCGGTGATCTTATTGTTCGTATTACTGCAGATAACCCTTTAATTGATCCTAAAATTGTTGATAAAACCATTAATCTCATAAAAGAATCAAAATGTGATTATGCTTCAAATATTCTTCATCCAACTTTTCCAGATGGATTTTCTAATTGTGAAGTGTTTACTTTTAAAATTTTAAAGCATCTTTACGATAACTATGCATCTGATCCTGCAAGTAAAGAACATGTTACCATACAAATACGAAAAAACCCATCGCACTACTTCTTAAAGGAAATTTTAGCTCCTGAATCTTTAGAACGACCTAATTGGCGTTTAACAATTGATTATCCTGAAGATTTAGAATTGATGAGAAAAATCTTTTCTACGTTTTCATCAAAAAAACTTCCAATTGATTATGCAGATTTTGTAATTTTTTTAGATACAAATCACACTTTATTCAAAATTAATCAAAATCATTCTTGATTATTAATTTGATTTAAAAATCTGAATTTTCCTAATATGTTCATCTGCTAATCTATCAAATGAATCTTTAAATTTTTTAATATGTGATGAAATCTTTTTTTCTGAATATTCTGGAACTTGGTTAAAACCTGGATGTGGAAATTTATTCATAAAATCATACATTAATCCAACTGTATTATATTCTACACTGTTATCATCAATTTTTTTTAAAAATTGAACTACCTCCGACTTTTTTACTTTGGATTTTAAGGCGTTTTTTATCGTAATTGGTAATTCTTCAATGTTCTTGAGGACGAAAATTGATGAAATTTCAGCAAAGTCGACGTCATCAAAAATAATGGATGGTTTATTTTCTAACGCAGCTTCTAATGCTGATGAACCCTTTATTGCTATGACTAATTCACATTTCTCAAGAATTTTATCTTGATTAACTGAATGATGAATTAATTCAACATTTGGCAAATCAATTATTCGTTTGTAAAATTCTTTACTGCGTACCCACATTGTTGTTTTTAACATAGCAGGATGATCTTTAACAAATAATCTGTATTTTACTGGAAGTGATTTTGCTATATTTTCAATTACAGTCAATTGATTTGTGTAATATGGAGCCCCAATTGATAAAGAACGTTCGGGCTCTTTATGTAATGGAAAATAAACAAAAGGAATATTTTTTCCTAAATCCTGTAAAGCATTCTTATCAACAAATGATTTAATACTTTTTTTCCTAAAATGTAAGCCTATTGCAGTGCTTTTTAAAAAAATATTTTTTCTTGTTTTTCCTAAGTTTCTAAAGTCATCAATTTCATTATTTAAAATAAAACTAAAAAACGATTTTATTTTTCTACTAAATCCTATTTTATAATTTGTTTTAATTTGTTTTATTTCATTCCTAAAACTAAATTTTTTTAAGTATTCTTTTGGTTCTAATTCAGAATTATTTTTTATTTGGATGTCAATTGAATCTAATTTATCAACCTCTTCTGAAATAATTGTTTTAAAAGCAAATCTTGATGGTCTAAGCATTAAAACTTTTATTCCTAGTTTTTGACACATTTTATACAATAAATGATCATTATGAAATTTTGTTATTTTTATTAGTAGAAATTTTGGTTTTGACTCTTCTAAAACTTTTTCACAAAATCTACAAGCTTGTTCCATAATTGATAATACTTCATCATGTGAAAAATTATAATATCGATTAAAATAATTCATTTTCCTATCAACAAAGGCTATTTGCCAAATATCTATTTTGTATTTTTTTTCAAATTTTTTTAAATAATTTATGTCTGGTTTTCCTGATATATTTTTTGTATGAAAAGGATAATACCAAATTTTTTCAAAATTTACACTATTTTGTTCCTCAAGAAACCTTTTTGACCATTTATCTGCATCCGAAATTGCAAATAAATTGCAATCATATTTCTCTTGGAGTGATTTCACAATCCCAAAATGAGTAAAAGAGTTTCCAATCCATACAAGAATGTTGTCTTTCAAAAATTGTTTCACCTAGGTTTTCTATTTTTTAATCCCTTTTCTGGAATGAAGTATGTTTTCTCTCCTTGGCCAATTTTTATTACATTGATTTGTATTGCTACCATGATGTCCAACCTCCGTCTATAACTAAATTAGAACCTGTCATATACGACGAAGCATCTGATACCAAAAACAACATAGCACCAATATAGTCATTTTTAGATGCCATTCTTCCTATCATAGTTTTTGTAGAATACTTTTTGATAAAAGTTGAATCTTGGCCATTTTCTACTCCTCCTAATGAAAGTGTATTTACTCTAATTTTTTTATTGGCCCAATAGGCAGCCAAATAACGTGTGAAATTGATTATTCCTGCTTTTGTAATTGCATAAGCAGCGGTAGAATTTAAAGAACTTTTACCATAAATCCTTTGATCTGCACCAACCATTCCATAAATTGAACTAACATTTACAATAACTCCTTGTTTCTTTTTTATCATATGTTTTCCAACTTCTTGACAACAAATGTAGGTACCTGCAATGTTAACTTGAAAAACTTTTTCAAGATCTAATAATGATGTTTTCTCAAATGGAATTGTTCTTTCTTTCACTCTTTCTGGATATGCTGCATTATTTACAAGTACATCAATTTTTGAATATTTTTTTATTACTTTTTGAACCATTTGTTTGACACTATATTTATCCGTCAAATCTGTTTTGATTGCAAAGGGGTTAGTTTTGTATTTCTGTCTGATTTTTTTTTCTAATTTTTTTGCTGTTTCAAAATTTTTGTCTACAATTACAACATTGGCACCGTGTAAACTTACTGCTTCTGCATATCTAGAACCTAAAACTCCACTTCCTCCAGTTATGATGATAACTTTTTTAGTCAAATCAAAAGAACCTGTTAATGTTTTTTTCATTTAAGATCCTCCCATAATTTAGTAAAAAAATTGTCTGCTTTGTAAATCTGTCCATCTACTTCTATTTCTGAAATAAATAAAGACTGATTTTCAGAAAATTTGGTTCCACAAGAAACTATAATCCCTCTATCTTTTCTAGCACATATTCTTCCTGGCGGTCCTCTAAAATCATCTTCTATCACTTTTGCTTTCTTAATCAAAATTTTTCTCTCATTAAAAAAGAAAAATGCATTAGGATAAGGATCTGATAATCCTCTAATTAAATTATTGATTGATTCTCTATCTTGATTCCAATCTATTTTCCCATCACATGGAAATCTTTTTGAGCAAAAAAACCCTTTTAGATTTTTTTGATTTACTACTTGATAATTATCTGATTCAATTAAATCCAATACCTCAGTAATCATTGAGGGATATAGTGCGATAGTTTTCTTGTAAATATCAAATGCTGTATCTAAAGATTCAATGTCAATTTTCTTTTGAAGAATTATGTTTCCTGTATCTGCATTTTGATCAATGAAATGTATTGTAATCCCTGTCTCTTTTTCACCATTTATTATTGTCCAATTTATTGGAGATGATCCTCTATATTTGGGCAACAGTGCAGGATGAATGTTTATAGATCCTTTTTTTGGAAGAGAAATTATTGATTTTGATAATAATCTTCTCCAGTGAACTGAAAAAATCAAATCAATAGAAATTTTTTCAAGTTCTGGTATATCGCTTTCAGTTAGATTATTTCTTTCAATAATTGGAATTTTTAATTCTTCACAATGATTTTTCACAGACTTGTGCCATGATTTTTCATGCTTGTCCATTCCAGAGGGATGAGTATAAACTCTAACAATCTTGTGATTTGTTTTTAAAATTGTGTTAATTGCTTCTATTCCCCAATTTTGATGTGTTAATAAAACAATATCCATTTTCTTTCCTTATTTTACCCAAGGAGTTGATTTAATATTTTTTAAAATTATTTTCTTACTCCAATTTTTATTTTGTAAATACCATGAAATTGTATCTTCGATTCCTTTATTGAAATTAATACTTGATTTAACATTTAATTCTTTTTTTATTTTTTCTGAATTAATAGAATATCTTTTATCTTGACCAGGACGATCTTTTACAAAGTTAAGTAGGTCTGTAGATTTTTTCATTTTCTTTAATATTATTTTTACAACATCAATGTTAAGTTTTTCAACGTTTGACGAAACATTATAAATTGATGAACTTTTCCAATTTGAAATTATTTTTAAGATTGCATCACAATGATCAAACACATGAATCCATTGTCTGCTTGCTAAACCATCCCCATGGATGGGAATAGATTCATTTTTTAATGCAGATAAAATGGTTCTTGGAATCAGTTTTTCTGGGTATTGTCTAGGTCCAAAATTATTTGCACATCTTGTAATTACTATGTCTAAACCATAAGTCCTTTTGTATG